>ERZ506978.20-NODE-20-length-123216-cov-9.038843_pt1 | contig 123216 bp, 117 predicted proteins | sample MGYA00512888_ERZ506978 | MGnify/ENA metagenome assembly ERZ506978
GCAAGAGTACCCTTATGAAAACGATCCTTGGCTTGCAGGCCCCCATCAGCGGCAGAATTTTGACGGGCGATGGGCTGAGGAAAAACGAGATCGGCTATCTGCCGCAGCAGACAGTGGTACAAAAGGACTTCCCGGCAGCCGTGAGAGAGATCGTTCTCTCCGGATGCCAGGGACGCTGCGGCAGCCGTCCTTTTTATAATAAAGAAGAAAAGAAACTTGCGGTGGACGCCATGGAGAAAATGCAGATCACCCGGCTCGCAAGGCGGTGCTATCGGGAGCTGTCCGGCGGACAGCAGCAGCGGGTGCTGCTTGCCCGCGCACTGTGCGCCACGCAAAAAATGCTGCTTCTTGATGAGCCTGTTTCGGGACTTGACCCCAAGGTGACGGCGGAAATGTATACGCTCATCGAAAAGCTCAACCGTGAGGACGGCATCACCGTGATCATGATCTCTCACGATGTGGCTGCCGCCGTCCGATACGCCAGCCATATTCTGCATATTGGCGACACTGTTTTCTTTGGGACAAGGGCGGACTATCTCCAAAGCCCGCAAGGGCGGCTGTTTGACGTGAAGAAAGGCGGTGACAGCCAATGACTGCTATCTTGGAAAAGCTGGCTCTCTATTGGGCATACCCCTTTGTCCGCTATGCCCTCATTGTCGGTGTGCTGATCGCGCTTTGCTCCTCCCTGCTGGGCGTGACGCTGGTGCTGAAGCGGTTTTCCTTCATTGGTGACGGTCTGTCCCATGTGGCATTCGGCGCAATGGCGATTGCCGCCGTGATGCAGCTCACCAACAAAATGCCCCTTGTCATGGTCATTACCATCCTCAGCGCCGTGCTGCTCCTGCGCACCGGGCAGAACACGAAAATCAAGGGCGACGCCGCTATCGCCATGATCTCGGTGGGAGCGCTGGCCATCGGGTATCTGCTGATGAACCTTTTTTCCACCTCGTCCAACCTCTCAGGCGATGTGTGCAGCACACTGTTCGGCTCTACCTCTATCCTGACGCTGTCAAAAAGCGAGGTCTGGCTGTGTGCGGGACTGTCCGTGGTGGTCGTGGCGGTGTTTCTGCTCTATTACAACAAGATCTTTGCCGTGACCTTTGACGAGGATTTTGCCAAGGCGGTGGGCACAAAGGCTGACCTGTACAACCTGCTGATTGCCGTCATCATTGCCGTGGTGATCGTGCTGGCGATGAATCTGGTCGGCTCGCTGCTGATCTCCGCACTGGTGATCTTCCCGGCACTGTCCGCCATGCGCCTTTTCCAGAATTTCCGGTCTGTGACGGTCTGCTCCGCCATACTGTCGGTGAACTGCGCAGTGCTGGGTATTCTGGTCTCCATTCTGGCGGGGACGCCGGTGGGTTCCACCATCGTCGCTGTTCAGATTGGCGCTTTCGGTCTGTCGTGGCTGGCAGGCACGGTATTCGGAGGTGCTCGTAGATGAAAAAACTGTTTTGCCTGTTGCTGATCGCCATGGCGCTCTGCTCTCTTGCCGCCTGTGGGCGCGAAAAAGATAAAGGGGCTGCTGCAGCTGATTCAGCCGATAACCAAGCGCCAGAATCTTCTGTTTCACAAAAACAGCCCGCAGAAAAGAAATCGGAGTCTAAGCCTGCAGCCTCTGAACCAACGCAAAGCACAGACGGTGTTGATGTTGATCTCACAAGGCTTAGCAGTACAATGGTATATTCCGAAGTCTATAATATGATGTACGCCCCCGATGATTATATTGGGAAAACCATTAAAATGACGGGACAATTTGTATATTACGAAGACCCTGATACGAAAGCCCGATACTTCACCTGTATCATTGGCGATGCAATGGCTTGCTGTTCGCAGGGGCTGGAGTTTGTAATGGAGGGGGATCTCGCCTACCCGGATGATTACCCGGAGCTGGGGGCGGAGATCACCGTCATCGGTGAATTTCAGTCCTATGAGGAAAACGGGATGACATGGTATCATCTGGTGAACGCAAGGCTGGCGTGATGCCGCGATAGCGCTGCGCACATAGCAAGCATGACGATTTCAGGGAGAAAGGTATTCCGGTGCAGCCTGACTGCAATTTATAAAAGCCGGACAAGGGACGTCATTTATCCCACTGCGGAGAAAGGATGTCCTCTGCTTTTGGGGCTCTGTTCCCGCGATTCAAGACTGCCGCACTCCTGCAAAACCGCGCAGCGCACAATTGGCACTGCGCGGAGAAATTCTCAAGAGGAAAGCGAGCACTGAATTTGAGATGACTCCTTAAAGAATAGGCAGACTTAACATAAACTTTATCCCTGTTATGATAACATAGTCTTACCCTACTCTGGACGGGCGCTTTCGCGAGGTGCCAGACAGGCTGCAAAAACAAAAATGATCAACGATGGAGAATATGAATGACTTTTGAAATTCACAGTGATATCACAAATCGATCTATGACCGTAGCTGCCCGCGCGATGCGCAGGGCGCTGCGGCGAAAGAGAAGCATTATGTGGGCCATCTTCGGCTGGAGCGTCTTTTTATTCAACGCGTTGCTGCTGATCCCATTTGATGGAGAGCCTTTTGCGCTTGATGTCAGGACGGTGACTTCCCTGCTGGTAGAGGTGATGCTGCTGTCCGTTCTGCTGTTTCAGGACCGATTCAATGGCATGATCGCCCGCAAAAACGCGCTGGCGGGCACAAAGGAATATCATGTCGCATTCGGCGAGGATTCCTATACTGTCGTTACGGCGGCCACCACCTCCACCTTCCGCTACGAGCTGATCGACGCACTGGCTGAGTCGCAGGACTATATCATCTTTCTGATGAAAAAACGCTATGCGCAGCCTCTGGACAAGCGTACTCTTATCGGCGGGACAGTGGAGGAATTCAAACGATTTCTTGAGGAGAAGACCGGAAAGACGTTCCGGCGTGTGAAATGAACGAATTTACTATAACGCCCTTTCAAGGGCTGCATTTGCTTCTGCTTTTGCTTACGAATACGCTCAAGGTCGAACAATTGCAGTTGTATACGCAAAGGGCGTTTCGCTGACTGTGGTTTTTCAAAAAAGAAGCCGGCGAACCTCAGACGGAAAAATAGTTGAACGAAAAAATTTGACTTAATTAGGCAAATAATACACTGATGTACCAAAAAACGGCATAAATTTCCTTGCAACTATAAGTATATGGGCGGTTGCACATTTAGGATATTAAAACATGCCCAAAATGCACATACAATACAAGTTAAGAACACTTCATCTGCAGGAGACTTGTTTGTATGATAGACTACGCATTTATAGGCGCACGGCTCAGGGAAGCGCGCATACGGAAAAACATGACGCAGGAGCAGCTGGCTGCGATGACTGATGTGGGGTCTACACATATCAGCCATATTGAAACCGGCATGACGATTCCCAGCACAAAGCTGCTTGTGCAAATGATGAATATTCTGGACTGTGATCCCGCCGAGGTGCTGTGCATGGAAATGCGCAGTGCGCGGCCTGTCCTGAACAGTTGGCTTTCTGATCTGGTCGCAGATTGTAACGAGGATGAAGTAAAAATCATCACGGATACTGTCACGGCACTGAAGGCAAGCCTGCACCGTAACCGAAGCGAAGATAAATAAAGGGGATAAGCCCGCTTTTGCATATTCTGCAAAGGTTGGGCTTCATTTTTTTACCGACACACACCAAAAAGACCTTGCCTGAACTATGGACAAGATACAAAGTGACGCTAAAGACAGCCCTTTACGCGAATACGTTTTGAGCTGAGACAACGCCGAATATCAAAACGCCCGCATTCTGCCCTGAGCAGAATGCGGGCGTTTTTCTTGTGTCGAAGGGCAACGAAAAACGTCGTGCGGTGCAGAGGTCCGCCCATAATGGCCGTTCCCCCAACGAAACCATTATGATAAAGGAGGCCTGCTGCCATGCGGGATAGTCAGTACAAGTCGTGCGCGGTACAGAACCAGTTTACAGCCTATCTGATTGCCGCGATTCGCAATTACAAAAGAACGTATTTAAGGAGAATTTCCACAGCTCTTCGGACAGAACTGCCCATGGAGGGACACAGCGAGGTGATGGAATTATGTGAGGAAACGGACTTCTTCTGTGGGCTGCCGCTGATGCAGCGATTGGAGAATGAGCGTCTGTTCGCTGCTATGCAAGGGTTAAGCGAGCGAGAGCGTTACATATTTCTGTCTAAAGTCCTTGGAGAGATGAGTCTTTCCGAGATCGCGCTGTCGCTCGGTATCACCTATGGAGCTGCGGCCATGTCCTATCATCGCACGGTCTCGCGCCTGAGAAACGCTGTGGGAGGTGGTAAAGGTGAATGATTTCATGGAGCTGTTCATGAGTGCGAAGACCGGGGATTCGTCTGCAATGGAGGAACTTCTGCATATGTACTACCCGCTCTTATACAAGGAATCCGTGGTCAACGGGATCTTTGATGAGGATCTGCTTCAGGAACTGTGCCTGCTGTTCTTGAAGTGCGTGGCAAAGTTCAATATTCGATAGAGAGAAATCTCCCGTCGCATTCTAAGGAAATTATGGTTTAGCCGCTGCATGGAAGAAGCCCAGTTCGCATGAAAGGCGAGCTGGGCTTCCCAATTTCACTAATAACTATGCATTTTCAAGTCTCTCAACGGCTTCTTCATAGGTATATACCGGCAGAAACCTCGTCCCTTCGCAGACCGCCGAGAACACGGGGGGATGACCTCCTGCATCGCAGGCGAACACTCCTTCTGCCTCTACGGCGGCATTCAGTCGCTCCAAGTACATATAGAGGTTCCCGGAACGATCCATCCTATATTCCGGTGCAGAGCCAATCTGATGCTGCCCCATATAAAGCCGCGTTTCTTCCGGCAGGGGCATCAACAGCTTACACGTGGCTGCCCGCGATGGTCTTTCCACCATCGGAGCAAAGAGGCTGCTTTGCTCTCCAAACATGGAGCCGCGTGCGTGTACGCGCTCCTTATACGGGAAGTGACAGGTGTTTTGCCAAAACATAGCGGTTAGCCTGCGGACATTCTCGCACATGGCATAGGCATCGATCATCTCATGGGGACGGTGTTCATTGAAATAACCTGCGCTGATATTGACAGCCGCAGTTTTCAAGTGCGGTGCGACCACAGAGATGTCGCTGAACGAGCCGGAGTTCTCCTTGAAGCCGAAGCTGCAAACGAACTCCGTGAAGTCAGGGTTATCACAGTGATAGAATACAGCGTCATTCCTGCCGCGCCGATCCAATTCAACGATATAGTTGACCTCCGGACGCAGCTTGCTGTTGGTAAATTTCCTTGCACCCACACCGCCGAGCTCCTCGTCTTCGCAAAACAAGATATGACAATGGCACTCGCGCATCAGCATCAGGATCATATACACACCGGCACGGTCATCACCGCCGATCCCGTAGGGCGACATCAGGTAGCGTCCATCCTCGGAGCAGCAGATGATATCCGGCCGATGGGTATGAACCGTGTCCAGATGGGCAACCAGCAACACGGGGACAGTGCCTTCTGCATAAAGAAATCCGCTTTTACAGACGGGTTCATAGTCGTGCGCGCGCAGCTGCTGCACAAGATGCTCTTTCAGCTCGCGCTGGGTCATCTTCAAGATGCTTTCAAAATGGGATATACTCATTCCCATAGCTTCGCAAATATTCATTATGCTCCTCCTCACGCCACCGCCACGGTAGCTTTTTCACAAAGCGTATGACCCATAGCACGACAGGCGGAGGCCATGCTGCACGATGCGCAACCGGAGGTCAACTGCTGGTAGCAGTCCTGACAGACCTCCACCAAGGTGCCGCGCCGGTTATAAGCTGGATACATAGTGCCTAAAGTGGGGCGGCCGCAGGCGGCGCAAATATGCAGGCACGTCTTGCAGTAAAAACCATCTTCAAGATAGATTCCTTGACCACGCGCTACCGTCTGCCCGCATTTACGGCAGACGGCCACCTCTTTGCAAGAACACTTGATGGCACCATTGCTCCGCAGCTCATTACCGCAGCAGACACACTTGGCCGCAGCTCCGATGGTCAACTCCGTGTCCTTTCTATGTCCCTGCAGAACCGAGAGATTACCGTGATAATTATAGTCCGGATAATGTAAGCTGCCTCGGTAAGTCGAGAGATGGGCGTTCAAGTCAGGACGTTTTGTTTTCAGATACCAGAGATTTGGTTCCGTCAGGCATCGGGAAATAGCCTGCTGCACCAGATGGCGGAACAGCTTGGACACTTCCAGCGCGTTTCCTGTATCGGCAGGATAAAGCCGGGACTGGAACAGGGTGCCGTTTTCATAGAAAAACATCTGCCGGTATCGGCGTATGGCTTTGCGGTATTCCCCAGAAACGTCGGCATCTACGGCATAAAATACCATGCTGACTCTATCGTTCATATAGGAAAGACAACCCGCCTGGTACCCTCCGTCGCTAAGGCGATGGCAGGACACCCATGTGTTGGATTTGCTGGACATCTCCAAAAAGTCACAGGGATGTACGGAGAGAACTCCGATCTCCTGCATGGTCAACGGGTTCAGAGCGTCGGCAAGCTGTGCAAAAACGGCGTTGTACCGGGTGTGCCTATCGACGCCGTATTTCTTGCAAAGTTTTCCAATAATGCGGCTGGCTTTCTGATCTTTAGCACAGCGTATCCCGCCGCGCTGGCGTAGGATCTCCAGATTTTCTTCAGAAACGGTGCAGCTATAGCCTGACACGGCCGCATGCAGTGCTGTGCGGAAATCCTCCAGATGCTCACCGCTGAGCATCTCAGAGGCGATGTCCAGCAGCGTGAAGGCCGTTTCATCTACCATATCAGGATGAATAGAGAGGGCCTGATTACAGTCGAAGATGATAGCCTGTTCATCCTCGTTCCAATTGGGATGACGCCGCAGCAGTGAAAGCAGATCCGCTTTCGCTGTCTGCCAGGCTGTCAGATTAGCCATAACACCCTCCTCCGAAAAACTCTTTTCGTATTTGTACATAACCTCATAAAACTCGTTTTTCAGCTCTGTGAGCTCTTTCACTTCATTCACACCTTTCTTGCATTTTAGAGTGGAGGGGTAGAGAGCACTGCGCTCTCTACCCCTTTTGCGACTAACGCCTGCACCTCATTCTCCGATCATCTGGAAAAACTCGCCCGGCGACAGTACACGGATGCCCAAGGCACGTGCCTTATCCAGCTTACTGCCGGCGTTTTCACCACAGATCAGATAGTCGGTCTTTTTTGTTACAGAACTGCCGGCCACAGCACCCAACGATTCGATCTTCGCGTTGATGCCGCTGCGGGTATAGGGTTCGACCTTTCCGGTCACAACCATCGTGCAGCCCACGAACGGGTTGTCCTCCATTGAGTGCGTTTCGGTAGTTACTGTTTGGATCGTCACCATTTCTTGTAATTCCTCCCAAAGAATACGATTCTCTTCTTGTGCAAACCATTGATGAATGTTTTGGTGCAGTGTTTCTCCAAAATCGGGAAGCTGTGAGAAATCGAAATCATTATCCACGGCTTCTTCGAAAACGGAAGGCGAGCTGCCAAACTGCTTCGCCAGCACTTTGCTGGCGTGATTACCTATCATCGGGATGTCCATGGCAATCAGGTACCTCTCAAATGTGGTATTTCTGCTGCGCTGTATGGCGTCCCACAGATTATCCCACGATTTCTTGCCAAATCCGTCCATGCAGATGATCTCCTGCATATAGTGATCCAGGCGATAGACGTCTGTGAAACTGTGTAGCCAGCCGCGAGCAATCAAACGCTCCAGTGTGGCCTCGGATAAGCCCTCAATATCCATAGCTTTTTTACTGGCAAAATGCACGAACCGCCGAAGCTTTCGCATGGCGCAGTCTGGGTTATCACAGAAGAGTGCCTTTTTTCCACCATCTGTAATATGAAACCGCGTTTCTGCGCCGCAGCAGGGGCAGTGCTTCGGCGTTACAGCATCCAGATCAAAATGCCCACGCTCCAGATTCTCCTCAATATGAGGAATGATCATGTTTCGCTTGGACACCAACACACGGCAGCCGGGCATCAGCTCAAGACTCTCAATGAAAGATAAGTTGTGCAGGCTGGCACGCGATACGGTGCATCCATCGATCACTACGCTGTCGAGTACCGCCACCGGCGCGATCTCGCCGGTGCGCGAAGGTGTCCATTCGATATCCCGCAGGACGCTTTCGTATAACTCGTCCTCAAATTTGAAGGCGAGTCCATCCTTGAAGTGGTGACCGGTGCGCCCGCAGGTCCTGGAGTAGTCCACCTCATCGTAGGTCAGGACAAGACCATCGATGGGGAGATCGCTCTTTTCTGCGGCCTCGCGCATTTGGGCTATGAGCTGTTCATATTGTGCCTTGTCGCCATTCTGCAACTGTACGGCATGAATGACGCCGAACCCAAACTCAGTGAGTTTCAGAAGCCGCGCATGTTTTCCGTTTGCCCAGTCCGTGTACTCCTCGAATCCCTCCAAAACCGAGAAGGGAAGAAATGACACATGGCGCTGGGCGCAGATCGCTGCGTCAAAAGCCCTTATGGACCCGGCTGCCAGATTGCGGCTGTTTTTATACGGATTGCCTGCGCTGTCCGTGATGGATTTCAGACTCTCAAAATCGCTGTTGTGGATGAAGCTCTCGCCGACGACCACCAATCGATCTTCATAGGGGATGCGTTCGGGAATGCCGGAGATCGCCTTTGCGTTGTGTGTGATATTCTCGCCGATATACCCATCTCCGCGCGTTGAGAGGCGGATAAGCTGACCGTTTTCATAGATCAACTCTGTGGTCAGGCCATCCAGCTTCAGTGACAGATCAACTGTACGCCCTGCCTGAAATGCGATCAGATCCTCAATGCTCTTGGTCTTATCCAGCGATAGCAGGGGAATGTCGTGTGCGACCTTTGGTAATGCTGACACGACAGGATACCCAACCGTCTGTGTGGGCGAATTCGCCATGCAGACACCGGTATGCTCCTCCAACGCCAGTAATTCATCGTACATATAGTCGTACACATCATCTGCTACACTGGGGGCATTGAGGTTGTAGTATTCGTGCCGGTATTGGTTGAGTTGTGCGACCAGCTTTCTCATAGTGCTCATTTCTACTGCGTTAGCCATTATGTTCATTCCTTTCGTTGGTACTATCACCGAAATTCAGCTTTCGGATCATGGCAAGAATAGCGTTATCGTCATTCCACGGTGCAGACCATGGCTGCGGGGAAATGGTGTCATAACGCACGAAGACTTGGCCCTCCGAAATTTGCAAGGATACATCTGCGCGTTTTGCGCAGACGATGGCAAGATTCCCTAATTGTTTCATACTGTCCAACTCCTTTTTTAAGCTGCGGCCTTATCGGAGGCATACAGCACCCGCTGTTTCCATTGTTCAATAAATGCCGTGATCTGAGCCGGAGGCTCCTCGTTGTCAAAGCCTCGTGCCTGCGTAACCTGACCATCCTTTACCTCTACGGTACAAAGTGATTTGTCCGGCTCGTCAACACTCCTCACAAAGAGAATGACGCTCTTTTTTTCGGCAACATTTTTAACATAGAGTCTCACACAGTGATGAAGCGCCGCACCTTCATCCACGATCTCTTTTGCGGAATGCGGAGGGATCATCATGAGTTCTTTGCTCTGATACTGATACCGCTTCTGCCATTCGTCAAAGCTGCCTGCGATAGCTTTTTCGTGCTCTGCCGTGCGTTTGTCCTTCAGTGTCTTTGCTACACTGTCATGGGCAGCCTTCAGCTCGCGCGGAAACAATATGAAGCTATTTTTCACGTCATATTGCAGTTCCTTGCACATACAAAGATAGTCATGGTAGTCGGTGATCAGCGTGTTCATCTTGTAATAGTCTACACGCTTCAAAGCCGCTTCATCTTCCGGAGCAAACTGCTGCTCCACATAACGCTGCAGTTTATGCACACTCATGTGAGCAAGCAACTCTTTCGCCGCGTCGGCATTGCTGATCTTGCTGGCAATAAACCACTTTATTTGTTCCGTGCTCGGTTTGTGATCTGCTTGGAGCAGCTGACGAATCAGATGTAATTGGTCGATTGAAGGATTCAACTCCCGTAAGAGTGGAAAATAAGGCCGATCAATACCTAATATGGCCCGCATGTTCTCACCGTTGAAATTGATGGCTTGAAGTGCGGAGTAACTATAACCTCCATATATGATGCCACTCACCAAGCGGTAAAGCTTCATCTTGATCAAATGCTCAATCTTGGGCCGTTTTATATATGCACTCAAGAATGTTGCCACTCCCGAAAACGAAGCGATGCCGGAAAATGCCTCCAGCTGTGAATAGGCCCACGGCGTATCCTTCAGCGTATCAGATAAGTTGCGTTGATATAAGACCCCACTCATATCTGCCCTAAAATTATATTTCCACCGGTCGAATACCGGGCGGTATCCATTGCACCACGGAGTCAAATCGTATCCAGCCTTATAATGATAGTAGTAGGCATCAACGCTGCACTGTCCGCTCGATGAAAGGGTAATAAACTGCCGTGCATTTTCCCAGATCTCAAAATGGTTTGGGATGTCTGAGTCAGCAAACGAACGGTACACCTTTATGATCCGCAGTACCAGTCCGTTACCCTCCGCCTTTTGCAACACTTGAACCGTCGCACGGTCAAAAATACGTCCACGCCTTCCTCTGCACTTGAATGTGATCTCCTTTTTGCAGCGAGGGCAGGTGCCGGAAGCATTGTGCTTGGCTGCCGCGATACTGACCTCGTGCCGGCACGCGGTACAGAAAGCGCGTTCTGGCCCTTTCCGCTGGTAATCATAGAAGATATACTGCGGCATGACTTCGCGGTGGATGAAACCTTTCAGGTCTCGGGGCAGCACTGGCACATATTTCATCCGTTCTATGATCGCACGCTGTTTCTTCCACTTGCGTTCTAACTCCTTGCGGTATGAAATCAGCCGTTGCAGATAACCTAACATTGAAATAGCGCCGCGCTCACATTTACAAAAGCGAGCTACGCGAGATTCGTCCTGCTGCCGGTAGAAAGCACACTTACTGTCAAAGCCCCATATTCGATCCAAGGAACCCAATGTTGAGCATTGCCATGTGGCCTTCGCATCCTCTCTAAATGAAAGTGTGGCGAAATCATCCCGGCTGTGGAACATGACCCAACGGGGTTTGATACTGCCCGCCAGAATGCTCTCCCTCTGATAGATATAGAGCACCAGGATACGCTGCCCGGCAATATTCCGCACTGCCGTGCGGATAATATGGGGGCAGCTCTCTACATGAAGTACGCCTTCATTCAGATTGAATTCCAGTTCCGGCATGGCAAACTTGCGGCAGGCGCGCTTGTCTATTTTACGCGTCATGCGCTCACCCCCAGGCTATCGAAAGAGATCTGTTCGTCCAAGGGTGCAGCTTCCGTTGGCGTGTCGGCTGGTTTTTCCTCCGCTTTGGCGGCGGGCTTCTCCGCTTTTTTCTTCTCCGCCTTTTTCGTCGTGCTGCTCCTGCCGCCGTAATACGGTTTAGGAACAAATTTTTCTTCTTGACCACGATCCTCCTTTGCGTTCATATCTTTGAAGTAATCCTCCGCCCACTGGTAGCAAAGCCCGTCCGGCACGTCGGTGCCGTAGCCTTCAGCCGAGGGCTTAACATCATTGTCCTCCATCTCCTGCTTGGCAAACTCAAGCGCCTTGCGGTTGATATAGCGGAAGCAGTTGACCATGTTCTTGCGGGGGTGCATGACATTCCGGGCAAAGGCCACATCCTCAAGGCAAAGCGTCTGGATATACTCGGTGACGCACTGCTTCATGTTACGGCGTGTCAGTCGTTCGGAATCGTCGCCCACACGCTTCATAGAGGCGGCCATCACTTCGTCATCGCTCATCGCTACCGCGTTTTCCCATGCGGCCTGTTCAGCTTCCTCCTTGGCTCGCTGCCTGGCCTCCCACTCGGCTTTCCGCTTGGCCTCAGCCTGCTCATGCTCCTGCCGCTTACGATCCTCTTCCGCCTTTTTATCTGCTTTCAGATTGGAAGGTGAAGGGGAATCATCTGCGTTTTGCTGCATCTGGGAGAGCAGAGCCTTCGCCTGCTCCTCCTCAGCCTGCTGCCGGTCGTCTGCCCGTCTGGACGCCAACTCTGCGGCATCCTGTATCGTCGGGCTTCGATCCTGTACATTATCCCGCAAGTCTGCGGCCATCTCTGAATATACTCCCATAAGGCTCCTCCATTTCAAAATAAAACGGCATTGGGCGGGTGATAGAAACACCTGCCCGATGCCGTTCGTTTATGGTGGAACAGCTCAGTGCCGTTCCCGCTTATCTTTTGCCAGCTTTGGCGAGAACTTTACCGGCAGGAATTTATCATTTCCATCACAGTAAAAGTATCTGCGCCCGTTTTCGTCAAAGAATTCGATCACCGTGGAGGGTGAAACGCTGCGTCCATGATAGTCCGCAGGCAGCTCGCCGCTGTATCGCGCCGCCACCAGTTTCAGGCGGATGGCGTCGTCCTGCTGCACTTCACACACCAGAGTTCCTTCATAGACCAGCGCGTACTCCGAGGCAGGCGGCTGTTCATAGCCGGCCTTCTGCAAAGCCCTGATCCCGCCAAAGGCGAAATCCGCGGCCTTGCCCTCAGATACATCCGGCTGGTAGATACGGAAACACTGCTGCGCTCGCAGGGATAAAAGATACTGCTCCAGTGCCGCGTCACCATCCCGCAAAAAGTGGGCGTACTCCTGCTCACTCAGACCCAGGTGATCGTGGAGCGTACTGCTGCCGGTGTTCCTCTCGTGCCATGCGGCGATCTCCTCACTGATAGCGTCAAAGGAACAGCGCCCGCAGACAAACCGCGTTCTGAAATTTATCTGAGAAACATCTCTTTGCTCTTTTTTCTGCCGCATGGCAAGCTGCCAGTCATCAATGCCTTTATAATTCGGATCCCACGTCAGACGGCGGCACTCCAACCCATGGCTGCGTGCCATGAGATAGATTTTCGACGCGCCCTTGCTGACAGCGGCGTTGTGATACTTGTCCATATCCTCGGCCTCAATGATGACCTCTGTGCCATTGGCAGATAGCAGCGCAAACAGCATATCCAGCTTGTTGACGTTGTTGGCGCCTGCCGTAGCCGCAAAGGAGCGATCCATCAGAAAGTGGGCCACGTCCGCTTTCAACAGCCCTTCCGTCACATAGACAACCCGCGCAAAGGGATCGCCCACGAAATGGACAGGACTGCCGGAGGATACTCCGCGTTTCTTGGAAGCGGAGGATAGCCACAGGTACTTTGTCCCGCTCTTGTCAGGGTCGCTCTCCTGCTCTCGGATAGGCGTATCCAACCGGATCTGTGCGCCGCGTATCATCCCATCAATACCTTTGGCGGGGATGATGATCCCTGCCGTGACGGAATTGAAGTTGACCGTCCATTTGTCATCCTTACCTACATAGAAGCCGGGAACGCCCTCCACCTTACAGCCTCGGCTGCGCAGCTTTTGCGCCAGTGACCGGCACAGGTAGAAGGGCGGGGTACTTTTGTACCCCAGCCGTTCTATCTGTTCGTCGGTCAGCCCGCGCACCTCCCGGAGATGCTTGCGGTGTTGAGGCGTAAGCGTCAACAGCTCCAGCAGCATGGAAAATGTCTGGTGGATCTCCTGCGGTGAGGCAAGGACGGATTGCTCAATCGCCGTCTGCTCCGGCAGCACCTTTGCGGTGTACTCCGGCGCCGTAAGGCCGTTTTGCAGCGTGTCGCAGATCTCACGGTAGGCTTCAGAATTGCTGATCCCGTATACCTTTCCGTAGAGAGACAGCATACCGCCGCCTTCGTTGCAGTAGTTGCAGCGCCAGAGGTTTTTAGCAAAGTTGATGTTCATCTTCCCCCGCTTATCACCGCAGATCGGGCAGTCGGCATATACGCTGTCCGCCTGTCTGCGCCGGATATGCAGATGCAGCAGCTCAGCCACATCCATGATATTGAACGGGAACTCCTGTGGCTGCGCCACCGCGCCACCTCCTTACCATCATCTCGAACGATTCGTCTGTCAGCTGGCATTTGCCAGACGCTGGAGCTTGTCCAGCATCAGCTTGGCACCGGCCCGCAGGATATTGTCATCCCCGGAATAGCCCTTCACATACCACTTGAGGCTGGCTGGCCGCCGCTCGGCGACTTGCTTGAGCGTCTGTCCGCTGCATGTGCCGATGGGCACGATGATCTCCTCGGCCTCCGCTTCGGTCATCAGAGTGCAGATGGTATCCACATCCATGTCCTTGGTATAACTGGCGGCACTTGGCTCGTCATATACGAAGGGCAGTTCCGTTTCTACCACAGGCTCTACAACGGCCTCCGCAGGCTGTTCCGCAGAGACTTCCACCGGCGCCGTGTCAGGTACGGCTTTTTTTGCATGGTGAACCACTTCCTGTTCAGGTTGCTGTACGACCACAGGCTCAATGTCGGCCCGTACCGCAGCAGGTTCCGTTCTGACCTGTTCCGCTGCCGCTTGAGGTGCAGGGGCCGGCTCGCTCCGCATAACAGGCGTGATCGGCTCTGCGTAAGGCGTATCCGCCTTGGGCATCGGTGCGAACTGGACGCCGAAGCCGGCGTTGGTCAGCGCTATGTCCAGAGCATCATGCTCCGCAGCCTGAATATACAGACCGGCAGGTGCGTTTTCCTGTGTCATGGTGGCAATGTAGCTGCTGGCGGGGTCGGCATCATCCTTGTCGAAGAATACCTTTGCCTCGATGATCGCCAACTGATCCGTGATGCGCAGCGGCGTCAGCCGCGTGCGTCCGGCGGGATATTTCAGCCTGAACCAGAGCTTTTTATATCGCAGATCCAGCTCGTGTCCGTTGGCAGTCTTTTTCAAGAATCGCAACGGATCGAAGCCTGCGACACGGTTCAGCTCAGACACGACGGGGACAGCATTGAACAAAGTGGATTCGGGTGTATTCATTTCAAAAGCTCCTTTCTAAATAAAAACATGAGACAGGGCGTAAATTTAACGCGCTTGCCTCATTTTTACAAAATATTCACAGTGATACTCAAGCACTGCGCTGTTGCACTTTGAACGTATTGGTATAGAGTGAGATCCTGTGTCCTAACTGCGTGTTGCGTTTTCCGGTATCGTCTTTGTGAACCGCCATGTAGAGCATGCCGATCTGACCCACCAGAATGACCTTTGACTTAGCGCGGGTGATAGCCGTGTAGACAAGGCTCCGCGTCAGCATCCGGGCATGGCTCCTCAGCAAAGGGAATAGTACCACATCAAACTCACTGCCCTGCGCCTTATGGACGGTGGTAGCATAGGCAAGCTCCACATGGCCCATTTCCTCCATGGAGTACTCCACGACCCTCGTGGGCGAAAACTGGATCGATATGCGCATACCGTCCCGCTCATCATGGCGGAAGCTGCGGATAAAGCCAATATCGCCATTGGACGCCTTAATACTGTTCTTGTTCTGCATCACCTTATCACCTACCCGAAAATAGAGGCTGCCCACCTTCAGATCGGCTTCCTCCGTCTGCGGGTTCACCAGCTCTCGGATCGCCTCGTTGAGTTGGTCAACGGAGGCCGCGCCGGTGGAGCGGAAGGGCGATAGGATCTGCACGCGGTCTACACCGTATTGCTTCACCTGTGCCAGATAGAGATTCCGCAGATGTTCGGCGGCTTCCTCCTGGTTGGCGCATTTGCAGACAGTAAAATCATTGCCGTAGAAAAAGCCGGTGTCATTGTTGTTGATCTTCTGCGCGTTATAGGCGATAAGGCTGTCCTTCTTCTGACGGAATATCTCATTGAGCACCGTCACAGGGATCAGCCCGCAGTCGATCAACTCACGGAACACATCACCGGCTCCAACGCTTTGCAGCTGGTCTGCATCGCCCACCAGCAGCACCTTTGTGTTCGGCCCAATGCGGGAGAAGAACTGCCGTGCCAGCCACATATCCATCATAGACGATTCATCCACGATGATAAGGCCTGCGTCCAGCATATCTTCCTCACCTTTCCGGAAGCCGCCATCCTCACCAAACAGTCCCAGCAGGCTGTGCAGCGTGCTGGCATTGTTTACGCCGGTACTCTCCGCCATGCGGCGGCTTGCCCGGCCGGTGGGGGCTGCCAGCAGGATATTCTCCGATGGCTTCAGCAGCTTGAACACCTCAATGACCGCTTTCAGGACGGTGGTCTTGCCGGTACCGGGTGAGCCGGTAATGATGGACAGATCGCTGCGGAATACCATGTGAACAGCCTCCGTCTGCCGCAGAGAGAGCTCGACCCCCAACTGACGCCGTACCCTTGTCAGCAAGTCCTGCACATCCACCCGTTCTACCGGGCGGCAGAGCAGCCTTGCGATGCTGCGGGCGGTTTCGTCCTCCTGCGCGAAGGTCTTGACCAGATAATAGTTGCCGTTGCTGTTAATGATCTTGCCTTGCAGCAGCATGTCGTCGATCACAGCCTCCAGATCATCTGCCTTTACCCGCATCTGAGGAACGGGGATCATGCTGTTCAGCAGAGCCATGGACTCCTTGCGAAGCTGCTCTGCATCCAGATACAGATGACCGCCATCTCCCTTTGCACCCTCCAGCGCGGCAAATACCGCGCCGCGGATTCGCATGGGTGAGTTCAGCGGCCAGTTGTTCTTTCGCATAATCGCGTCCACACGTTTGAAACCGAAACCGGACACCTGGCAGAGTTCAAAGGGGTTATCCCGCAGAATATCCACGCTGTGTGCGCCGAAATGGTCATAAATCTTCGTGGCGGTGGTGGGGGTGATCTGAAAGGGGGCCAATAGCAGCATCAGATCACGAAGTGTTCGGCTCTCGTTATAGGAGGCAATGATCTCCTCCAGCTTTGCCTTGCTAACGCCCCGTATCTCCAGCAGCCTCTCCGGTTCATTTTCCAGCACATGCAGTGTATCTGCGCCAAACCGGTCTACGATCAGTTCGGCGGTCTTGCCGCCAATGCCCTTGATAAGCCGCGAGGAAAGATACCCCTTGATCCCTTCGCGGGTCTGAGGTACGACCTCCTCACATTTCGTCACATGCAGCTGAAAGCCGTTTTTACCCTCTTTCCACTCGCCGTCCAGTATCATGCTGACCTGATCGGTGCGCGGCAGCTCATAGCCCACGGCGGCAAAATGGATCATGTTGTCCCGATGCCGGTATGCGCTGCGGGCTTTTTCGGGGATAGAACGGTCTGAGGTCTTTACGCTGATCACGCTGTACTTGTTGACAGGGTTATAGAAGATCGTCCGTTCATAGATGCCTGTATAAGCCAACTCATGCAGCCTCCTCTCGTTGTTTTTTTACATAGAAGCGCCGGCTTTCCGAAACAGTGACGTACTGCTCGTAGATGTCCGGGTGCTGCGCCTGCAAACGCTGCAGGTTGTCCTTACTGATGCCGGATTTACGCACAGGCTTATAGCTGATACTGTAAGCCGCTTCACGTCCCTGGCAGACAGCCGTGCAGCTCCGTCCCATTTCTGCGACGATACGACCTTGCAGCCGCCGCATTTCCGCTTCAATGCGCTCATAGTTTCGTTTCTCCGCATTTCGCTGGGTCTGAAGCTCCAGATACCGGGGGATCAGCAAAGCCATATTCCCCTCCAGTATCAGCTCCGGCGCCGATGGGTCAGCAGGCCCGAAATGACGCCTGACGCTGTTAAGGATCAGATCGCCGTCCTCCGTATAGGGTGGGGGCATGCCGGTGAGGATGTGGTTCTCCCAGAAATCCTGCTCCAGCGCGATCAGCTCCGCCTCATAGTCCCGGTCACGGTCGATATGCCGGATGATGACTTCATCTTCATTGTTGCCGTACAGGCAGCAGTAGAAGACCTCATCAATGTTCATCACGGCCATATAGTGCCGCCCCTGAGCCTCATAGTTGAGGGGAACGATCTCCTGCCCATCCTCGGACCACCAGTGATCCTTTGCATTATAGTTGGTGGTTTTTATTTCGAGGATCGCGGTTCGCCCTCCGGGAAGCTCTACAAAGTAGTCAATATCCGCCAGCATAAACGTATGCACCGGATGATAAAACATCTTCTTGATCTGATAGATGCGATACCCCGTTTTCACATGGAATATCTCTGCCACCAGATCCTCCAGCAGATGCCCCATCTTCTTGGCTACCCAGTTGCTCTCCGAGTCGTCAAAAGGCACGATTTTCAGCTTGTCATAGTAGAGATCCCGTGCCGTAGCAAACGGTGAGATTCCTAATATGGCGGCTGCATCGCTGCCGCCGATCCCCCTGCGCCGGTATTCCAGCCAGTCTTTCTCAGGAAGACCCTCCGTGCTGACCAGGACTGACGGCGCATAAGACTCGCTTGCGACTGCCATGTCTATACCCTCCGCTGCCCCGTCTGATGGGGTACAACGCGGGTATAGCTGCGGCGGTATTTTGCCGCCTTCCGCTCCGTTTTCCTGAGTTTCTGCCTGCGTCGGTCTCCTTCTCGATACCGATACAAGCGTTTGCCGGGATAATTCCTTCTGCTCATGTGGATGCCACCTTTCAAATATATTCCAAAGCCTTACGGCATTTGGGTAAATAAAAAAAGCGAGAATGACATCCTGATCCTCTCGGATACTTGCGCCTGCCGATGGCATGGCCGGTGTCATTCTCGCTGCAGGGGAAAATGTCCCCTCAAAAACAAAAAAGTCAACAGCCCACTGCTCTGCGGCATAGTGGCGTTGTTGACTAAAATACAAGCTTAACAACGTGTGCGGTTCAGAAACACTCTGAAATGCCTGTATAGGCGTTGCACAAAAAACAATTACATGGTAATAGTACCACAATATATTGTGGTAGTCAAGAAACAATATCGCCCATATAGAGAATTTGAAAAAATACTACTTCGCATGTTAAATTTACGGTGCCTGATTTCTTTTTATTTAGTGTAAGGCTAAGCCAGTCAGAAGATGACTGGTTCTATTACATGCACCTTGAAAACTGAACAGCCCCACCGGAGGTTATACAGGAGCGGCGGATAGTGTGCGAGAACATAAGGGAGCGCACCCACCGCATAAGTGCCGCACAGCGGCAGCCTGCTAATACGCGGTCGAAGAGAGCGCAGGAAATGGGCCGGCAGGTGGCGCAAAAAGCGATAAGGAGATGTGATATGGATCACTACAAAGATATAGAAGAAATCCCCATGATATTTGGCCCGCGCGAATTGTCAAAGATTTTGGGCATTTCTAAAAATAAGACTTATGAGGTCGTAAACAGGTATGATTTTCCTAAAATCCGAGTTGGCAGAAGAATCATCATCAGCAAAAAACATTTTTTGGAGTGGATGGACGCCAACTTTGGTAAAGAACGCAACAATACATAAAAGGCACTTTTGTTATTTGCTTTGATTCCTGTTGAGTTTTCCTTCGGAAAGTCGTATAGATATTATGTGTGGAAAAACCTAAAGGTTTATATCCCACATGGTACGATTTGTATGCCTGTACGACAGTAAGGAGGATCAATAAAAGTATGGGCAAAAAGAAAGCAAATGGAGAAGGATCCATTACAAAACGCAAAGATGGCCGCTACATGGGACGCTATACAGTGGAAAGCAAACGAAAAGCGGTCTATGGCGATTCTTTCGAGGAGGTGAGGCAGAAACTCAACGAGATACTGAACGAGATTGCAAAAGGTGCCTACGTAGAACCCAATAAATACAGCGTGGAAAAATGGCTGCGAGAATGGTTAGAGTTATATGCCCTGCCAACGGTGAAGCGGTCAACATACATCTCCTATGAAGGATATGTACGGATACACCTTGTCCCGGAGATAGGGCAAATAAAGCTGACATCTTTGAGCACCAGGGATCTCCAGAAGTTCTTTAAGGAAAAAGCCGGTACAGAAGAGAAGAAGGGGTTAGCTCCGAAGACGTTGCGGAATATTTACAATATGCTTCATTCGGCATTAGACCAAGCAGTTGCTGACCACAAGATTCTTAGAAATCCGACTTTGAATGTCAAATTGCCAAAGGTCAAGTCCAAAGAAATGCGCGTTCTAACCGTGGAAGAGCAGGCGGTATTACAGGACGCTGTAAGCCGTGTTGATGAATTGCATGCCTATGGGATAACCTTTGCAGTCAGTACCGGGGTTCGTTTGGGTGAACTGCTTGCCTTGCGCTGGAAAGATGTAAATGAAAAAGAACACTACATCTACGTCAGGCGGACACTTGGCAGATTGCAGAAGGTTGATGAAAAAGGGCATCTCGTTAAAAAAGAAAAAGGAACTCCATCAACGGAAATCGTTGTGCGCTCGCCTAAATCTGAGTTGTCCATGCGAAAGATACCATTGTTCGATGAGTTGTGGAACGACTTGATGGCATACAAAGAAAAGCAGAACGCTCTAAAGGATGCACTGGGATCAGAGTATCAGGATCAGGGCTATATTTTTGCCACGCCACTGGGCCATCACAACGATCCGAAAGTCTACCAAACGCTTTTTAAGCGCATAGTAGCCGATGCCGGAATCGAGTCTGCGAACTTCCATGCGCTGCGTCATACGTTTGCGACACGGGCGTTGGAGTCTGGTATGGACATTAAGGTCTTGTCTGCATTACTGGGTCATGCGCAGGCGTCAACTACGCTTAATCTCTATGGACATGTCCTTCCGGATCATAAGAAGATCAGCATGGAGAAAATGCGAGGCAACTATATGAGCTGCAGTATAAGCGGCAGTTCTGATGATACTTCCGCAGATGCACCGCAGACTCAAGACCCGACCATTAGCACCATAGAGGATGCCCGGCATAATCAAGAGCTGACCATCAGCATCGCTGCGGAGGATATCCAAGGACTGGAACTGAGTGGTGACACCAATGCAGCTATGCCCCAAATTCGCGATTTAGCCATTGACACCAACGCAAACGAGAAACAAGCGCAAGCAAGCTGATTTTGACACCAACGCGTTGGAGTCAAAGCAAAAGCCATCCACGCCAGAATTGAAAAATAACATCAAATGAGCAGCTTATTTTTTCGGTATGGCTTGCCAACGAAAATGGTGTCATTTGGTGTCAGGGAAACGGTTGGTGTCAATCGTTGGTGTCAAGAGCATGAAAGAGTATCAGAAAACCACACTTTCGCAACATCAAATATCCGAAAGCCCGAACAATGCAGGACGCTGACACATTGGTGTCGGTTGGTGTCACAGCAAAATGAGCAAAGAGATTTAAGGGTGCGGTTAAAACAAAAAGAACCGCAAACCCTTTGAAATCAATGGGTTTGCGATTCCTGTTTGGTTGCGGAGGCAGGACTTGAACCTGCGACCTCCGGGTTATGAGCCCGACGAGCTACCAACTGCTCTACTCCGCGATATAGAGTTTTTGCGGAATTTAGAGCTCCGAAGAATCGGAAAAGTCTCCGGGTTATGAGCCCGACGAGCTACCAACTGCTCTACTCCGCGATATATTGCTGTACCGGTGGTGCCGGTGACCGGACTCGAACCGGTACGGCATTGCTGCCGGGAGATTTTAAGTCTCCTGTGTCTACCATTCCACCACACCGGCGGATTCGGCATAAGTTAGAATACCACACTCCCCGCAAAGTGTCAACACCTTTTCCGAAAAACATTTGCCAAAACATTTCGACAGCATCCGCGAATACCGCGGCAGACCGGATTTTTCCGCTGCGGGGAAAATAATCCGTGGGTTTTCCGCCGCTTCCGTGTATAATAGGGCAGAGAGACACGAAGGGTGGTGGGACAGTGGACGATATATCCCTGATGGACAGGATCGCCTCCGGCGACGATGCGGCCTTGCAGACGCTGCTGCGCCGTCACGGTGCCTTGCTGCGCTATGTGATCGCGCCCATCCTGCCGGATGCGCGGGACAGGGAGGAGTGCTTGGCCGACGTATCGGTGAAGCTGTGGCAGACGGCGGGGAGCTTTGACGGGACGAAGGGGTCGCTGCGCGGATGGTTGACGGTGCTGACGCGCAACTGCGCGCTCAACCGCGCCCGCGGCCTGCGGCCGGAGACGGCGCTGACAGACGATATGCCCCATGGCGCAGGCAGCGCCGAGGATGCCCTGCTGCGGCAGGAGCGCTCCCGGTTGCTGGCCAGAGCGGTCAAGAGCCTGACCGACGGGGAGCAGACGCTGTTCTACCGAAAATATTATTACTGCCAATCCACCGCCCAGATCGCCGCCGAGCTGGGGTTGACGGAGCGGGGCGTGGAGGGGCGGCTGTACCGCCTGCGGCAAAAGCTGCGGGAGCTGTTGGGAGGTGACTTCTGTGAGTGACGATCTGCGCTTTGACGCGCTGCTGACAGAGGGCGCCGCCGCCCTGCCGCCGCCTGCGGATGTCAGTCCGTGGCGCAGCGCCATGAGCTGCGTGGTGTGGGGCATCGCCCTGAAGACGCTGACGCTGCAGCTTCTGTACCTGCACTACATCCTGCCCACATTGGGCTGCATCCTGCTGGTGTTGGGCTTCCGCACGCTGCGGCGGGAGAACAGCGCATTACGGTGGGCCTACGGCTTGTCCATTGCCGCCGCCGTCATGCGCGCCACCGCCATGGTGCTGGCTGCGCTGCCGGTGGAGAGGGGGGCGGCGCTTGCCTATGTGGATATGGCGCTGATGCAGGCGACGCTGATCGCCCTGTGGCGGGGTATGGTGGGCGTCTCCCACGCCGCCGGTGCGGAGAAGCCGTCCGCACCCGCCGCCGGGGTGCTGGCTGCCTTTTACGCGGTACTGATGGCGCTGGCCATGGTCGGTCTGGAGGGCTGGCTGCTGGTGCTGCCGGTGCTGGCGGTGTACCTCGTGATCCTGCGGAATCTGGTGAAGCTCTCCCGCTCGCTGGAGGACACCGGCTACGCCATCCACGCCGCGCCGGTGCGCCTTTCGATGGCGGCGGTGCTGTGGGGCTATCTGGGCGTGACGCTGGCGGCGGTGATACTGGCTATGCTGCTGGGGCAGCGGTATCCCATGGACTGGCAGCCCCGCGGCGACGCGCCGCAGGACGAGACGATCCGGGCGGAGCTGCTGGCGCTGGGTATGCCGCGGCGTGTGCTGGACGACCTGACCGCCGAGGAGGTGGCGGCGATGTCCGGCGCGAAGGCGGTGTTTGTCAACGAGGATAAGCTGTACAGCCAGACAAAATACCGGGAGATCGTCCTGGAGCACTATTTGGGCGAGGACCCGCTCCGTGTGCTGCGGTACGACCGCACCATCACCACCAAACACGACGACGGTACCCGCTCCTATACCTACGTCTACCGGGCCTTTGACACGCTGGAGCAGACCGTGACCAGCGTGGCGGTGGAGCTGGCGGGCGCAGACGGCGAAAAGCACTATATCGTGATCCACCACCTGTACTACGACACCCAGCCCAGCTCCCGGTATACCGAGGGCATGACCGTCTGGCCGGTGTGGAAGATGGAGAACAGCTGGCGGCCCGGTACCCTTTGCAGCGGACGGGTACTGTGTACCCGGCGGGGGACGGCGCAGGCGGCGGCGCTGCACGGCCTGGCGTATGATGACCGGCAGGTCACGGGCTTCTTCGGTACCGACCGGCGGGCGTCCTTCGATGCACAGTGGACGAGGCCGTCCGGCGCAGGCGATGTCAGGATGTATATGCTCTACGATGCGTTTTGCGGCGGCGATGCGTGGGTGCTGACCAGCTATGGCAACTATACCCGGCAGAGCAAGCCCGTTTACCCCTTTGACGGCTCGATGCTGCGCTGGGGAATGGGGGATCGCGGCGCCTGTACACGGTATATGGGCTACGTCCAAAAATTCTGGTAGTGGCGCGGGACTTCCTGTTCGGAAGCTCGATGCCCCGCATACCCGGCAAAATAGCGTTGCGTATAACAGGGACAAGGGACAGTGCCACATCCTCATTGATGCGGTGCTGTCCCTTGCGGGACATCTCGCAGCCGTCAGCAATTTGACGAAATCCACAAAAAGCAGGTAGTCATTTTCTACGGCTTGCCCGTTGTGAGACACCGGCTTTTGTGTTATCCTGAATCCAACATAACGCAGAGGGCCACCCCTGTGATAACTATATGGTGTATTTCTCAGGGGGAGGCCGCGCAGAGGGGTCTCCCCCTGCCTGCATACATTGAGAAAGAAGGCGGTGAGTAAACTTGTACCGGGAAAAAATCGATACCCTGCAAGCGGCGGAGGAACGTCTGCTGGCGCAGAAGACTGCCGCACAGAACGCAGCGGCGGAGCGGGTGCGTCAGGCTGAAAAGGACGGCGCCGCGCTGATCGCCGCCGCGCAGGAGGCGGCGCGGCGCACCGCCGCAGAGGCGCTGCGTCAGGCGGAGGCACAGGCCGACACGGAACGGCAGGCCATGCTGGCGCACACCGAGGAGGACTGCCAAGCCCTCCGTGAAGCGGCGCTGGGCAGGATGGACGGCGCCGTGGCCTACCTGCTGGAAAAGGTGGTGAAGCGGTAGATGGCTATTGTGAAAATGAAGCACCTGCAGGTGCTGGCGCTGGAGCGCGACCACGACGCCATACTTCGGCGGCTCCAGCACATGGGCTGTCTGGAGATCAGCGAGCCGGACACCGGGGCACTGCCCGATACGCTGCGCCGGTGCGACGCGGCGACGGCGGACTGTCTGGCCCGGCAGCGGCAGCTGCAAACGGCTATGGACACCCTGCGCCGCACGGCGCCGCCGCCCAAGGCGGGTCTGCTGACGCCCCGCCCCCGCATTTCCGAGCGGGACTATCTGGATGAGGCATCGCTGGCGGCGGAGCTGGAAACCGCCCGGCGCATCAATGAGCTGGCGGCGGATATCAACCGTCTGACCGCCAAGGAGACCCAACTGCGCAGCGAGCAGGCCGCCCTGCGTCCGTGGCGCAGTCTGGATGTGCCGCTGGAGCTGACGGAGACACGATGGTGCGATATCACCACCGGCACGCTGCCCCCCTTCGCCCACTGGGACGAGGTGCAGGGCGCGCTGGCATCGCAGATCCCGGAGGCGGAGGCGTACCTGCTGTACGCCGACCGGGAGCAGCAGTGTATTTTGCTGCTGACCCACAAAACCGTTACGGCGGCGGCGCTGGAGCTGCTGCGGAGCTTCGGCTTCGCCGGCGGACAGCTGAAGGGGCGGCGCGGCACGCCGGAGGAGAATCTGACGACGTTGGACGACGCGCTGCGGCAGACCGCCGCAGAGAAGGAGGATGCCCGTCAGGCGCTGGCGGCGCTGGGCGACAAGCTGCCCGACCTCCAGCTATGCAGCGACCGGCTGAACTCCCGTCTCATGCGGGAGGAGAACCGGAAGCGGCTGCTGACCGACGGCTGCATCGTGGCCTTCGACGGCTGGATACCGGCGGCCAGGCTGCCCCGGCTGGCATCGTGGCTGGACACACTGGACTGTGCCTACGATGTCAGCGACCCCACGGCGGAGGAGATCCCCGACGTGCCGGTGCAGCTCCACGGCAATGTGCTGACCCGCTCCATGAACTGCATCACGGAGCAGTACTCCATGCCCGCCTACGACGGCGTGGATCCCAACCCCATCATGGCGCCGTTTTTTATCTTCTTCTTCGGCATGATGATGGCGGATATGGGCTACGGCTTGGCCATGATCGTCGGCTCGCTGCTGTTTTTGAAGAAGAAGCGCCCCGCCAACAGGAGCTTCATGGAGATGATCTTCTGGTGCGGCATCATGACCTTTATCTTCGGCGCGCTGACCGGCGGCTTTCTGGGGGACTTCATTCCCCAGCTGTGTAAGCTCATCGACCCCGCCAGCACCGTTGCCCTGCCGTCGCTGTTCGACCCGCTGAACGACACCATGGCCATCATGGTGGGCTCGCTGGTGCTGGGCGCTATTCAGGTGTTCACCGGCATGGCCGTCAGCGTGGTGGAGAAGTGCCGGAACGGCCATTTCCCCGACGCGCTGTTTGATGAGATCACATGGTGGATCATTCTGGCAGGCGGCGCTATGGCCCTGCTGGATGTGGGCAGCGTCGGCGGCGTACCGGTGGTGCTGTGCATCGGCGGCGTGATGCTGCTGTATGGCGCGGGCCGGGGCAAGAAGGGCTTCGGCAAGGTCACCGGCGTGGTGGCCGCCGTGTACAACGGCGTTACCGGCTTTTTCAGCGATATTCTGTCCTATGTGCGTCTGATGGCGCTGATGCTGTCCGGCGCGGTGCTGGCGCAGGTATTCAATATGCTGGGCGCTACTACCGGCAACATCGTGACGTTCGTTATCATCTCGCTGGTGGGCAACACCCTGAATCTGGCGCTGAACCTGCTGGGCTGCTACGTCCACGATATGCGTTTGCAATTTCTGGAATTCTTCGGGCGTTTTTACAAGGACGGCGGCAAAGCCTTCCGTCCCCTGTGTATGCAATCCAACTATGTAGAGATCGTGAAGGAGGAACATGAGTAATGAGTATTCTTGAATCCATCGGCGGACTGGGTTTCGCCATTCTGGGCGCGGCGCTGACCGCCGGCCTGTGCTGCATCGGCTCCGCCAAGGGTACCGGCATGGTGGGTGAGGCCGCCGCCGGTCTGACCAGTGAGGATCCCGACAAGTCCACCAAATGCCTGATCTTACAGGTGCTGCCCGGCACCCAGGGCCTGTACGGTTTCGTGGCGCTGTTCATCGTGCTGGGGCAGGTGGGTCTGCTCAGCGGCAGCGCCGCAGCCATCACGCTGACGCAGGGCATGGCGTTCTTCGCCGCCTGTCTGCCCATCATGCTGGGCGGCTGGCTCAGCGCCATCTTCCAGGGCCGTGTGGCCGCCGCCTCCATCAACATCGTAGCCAAGCGTCCGGAGGCCGCCACCAAGGGCATCATCTACTGCGGCATCGTGGAGTTCTACGCCATTTTGTCACTGGTGGCCACCATCATGATCTCCCTGAACATTCTGAAGTAAGGCGGGTGCCGCTATGAACGGACTGGAAAAGATCGTTGCCCGCATGGAGGCGGATACACAGGCGGCGTGCGACGCGCTGGCTGCCAGCGCCGCCGAAAATGCCGCCGCCATCCTCCGGGACTGTCAGGCGCAGGCGGACGCGGCGGCACAGGACAGCGCCCAGCGTGCGGCGGCCCAGGCCGCCGCGCATCTGGAGCATCTCAACGGCAGCAGCCAGCTGGCCTGCCGGCAGCGTGTGCTGGCCGCCAAGCAGCAGCTCATCGACGAGGCCTTCGCCCGCACGGCGCAGGCGCTGACCGCGCTGCCGCAGGCGGAGTACGTCGACCTGCTGGCGTCGCTGGCCGCCGAAAACGGCAGCGGCGACGAGGAGCTGCTGCTGTCCAAGACCGACCGGGACGCCGTGGGCGCGGCGGTGGTGGAGGCCGCCAACGCCAAAAAGCCCGGCGCCGCCTTCCGTCTGTCCGAGGAGACCCGTGACACCGGCGGCGGACTGGTGCTGCGGCGGGGACGGGTGGAGCTGAATTGCAGCTTCACGGAAAAGCTTCGCCAGCTGCGGCAGGAGGAGTCCTCCGCCGTAGCACAGCTGTTATTTGACTGAAAGGGGGCGACCCTTTGACTAAGCGCAGAAAGGACACGGACTACCTGTTCCTCTCCGCCCGCATCCGGAGCCTGGAGCGAAACCTGCTGACCGCCCAGCGGCTGGAGCAGCTTTTGCAGGCGCCGTCGGCGGAGAGCTGCTCCCAGCTATTGTCCGACCTGGGGTATGACCCCATCCGGGACGAGGCCACCTTACAGGCGAGCCTGAAAAAGCAGCGGGAGGACGTATTCTCCGAGCTGGAGCGGTTCATGCCGGAGAAGGAGCTGCTGGACGTGTTCCGCATCAAATACGACTACCACAACATCAAGGTGCTGCTGAAGGCGCCGGAGGGCGCGGAGCGCCTGCTGATGGACGCCGGCACCATCCCCGCCGGGGACTTACAGTGGCAGTACGCCGATGGCGGCAGCTGGCAGTTCCTCCCCGGCGACATGGCTGCCGCCGCCGAAAAGGCCGCCCAGCTTCTGGCGGAGACGGGCAGCGCCCAGCGCAGCGACTGTGTGCTGGACCGCGCCTGCTTTGCACAGCTGGAAAAGCAGGCGGCAGACAGCCGCTGCGACTACCTCCAGCGCTATGTCCGCGCCACGATCGACGCCGCCAACCTCCGCTCACTGGTGCGGACGGAGCGGCTGCACATGGACCCCGGCTTTTTGCAGGAGGTGCTGTTCGAGGGCGGCAGCGTGCCGGTGGACACCCTCCGCGCCGGCGTCGGAAACGGCGTGGCCGCCCTGTTCCGCAGCACGGCGCTGCGGGAGGCGGCGGAGGAGGGCGAGGCGGCCGTCAAGGGCGGCAGCCTGACAGCCTTTGAAAAGGCCTGCGACAACGCGGTGCTGAAAACCGCCGCCGGCGCACGGCAGGTACCCTTCGGGGTGGAGGTGGCGCTGGGCTACCTCATCGCCAAGGAGGCGGAGTGGACGGCTGTGCGCATCGTCATGGCCGGGCGTCTGGCGGGTCTGAGCGCCGACGCCATACGGGAAAGGCTGCGTGATGCATATGTATAAGATCGCCGTACTGGGCGACCGCGACAGTGTGCTGGGCTTCCGGGCGCTGGGGCTGGACGTGTTCTTCGCCGACGATGCCGAGACGGGCCGCAAGACCCTGCACCGCCTGGCGCAGGAGAGCTACGCCGTGGTCTATGTGACGGAGCAGCTGGCACAGGATATGACGGCGGAGATCGCCCGCTATCAGGATGATATGCTGCCCGCCGTCATCCTCATCCCCGGCAAGGGCGGCGCACTGGGTCTGGCGGACCGGGCGCTGCACGCGGCGGTGGAACGCGCCGTGGGCGCGGATATTTCCTGAAAGGAGCAAGAGAATGGGTAAGATCATCAAAGTCTCCGGCCCGCTGGTGGTGGCCGACGGCATGGCGGACGCCAGCATGGCGGATGTGGTGCGCGTAGGCCCCCAGCATCTGATCGGAGAGATCCTGAATATGACCGGCGACCGGGCCTCCATTCAGGTATACGAGGAGACGTCCGGTCTCGGCCCCGGCGCAGAGGTGGAGACCACTGGCGCGCCCCTCAGCGTGGAGCTGGGGCCGGGCCTGATCGAGAATATCTACGACGGCATCCAGCGCCCGCTGGAGGAGATCGTCCGCCGGGTAGGCGCCAACATCACCCGCGGCATTCAGGTGCCGGCGCTGGATCGCGAGAGGCTGTGGGACTTTACGCCCACCGCCGCCGTGGGCGCGGCCGTCACCGGCGGCGACGTGCTTGGCACCGTGCCGGAGACGCCGTCGGTGCTGCACCGGATCATGGTGCCGGTGGGCGTCACCGGCACGGTGGAGTGGCTGGCGGAGGCCGGGTCGTACAACATCACCCAGCCCATTGCCCGCCTCCGCACGGCGGACGGCGCGGTGCAGGAGCTGACCATGGTGCAGAAGTGGCCCGTCCGTGTGGGCCGTCCCTATAAGAAGAAATTCCCACCGGAGACGCCGCTGCAAACGGGTCAGCGCGTCATCGACACCATGTTCCCCATCGCCAAGGGCGGCACCGCCGCCGTACCCGGCCCCTTCGGCTCCGGCAAGACCGTGGTGCAGCACCAGCTGGCCAAGTGGTCGGACGTGGACATCGTGGTCTACATCGGCTGCGGCGAGCGGGGCAACGAGATGACCGACGTGCTGCGGGAGTTTCCGGAGCTGACCGATCCCCGCACCGGCGAGAGTCTGATGAAGCGGACGGTGCTTATTGCCAACACCTCCGATATGCCGGTGGCCGCCCGGGAGGCGTCGGTCTACACCGGTATCACCATCGCCGAGTATTTCCGGGACATGGGCTACGATGTGGCGGTCATCGCCGACTCCACCTCCCGCTGGGCGGAGGCGCTGCGCGAGATGTCCGGCCGTCTGGAGGAGATGCCCGGCGAGGAGGGCTACCCCGCGTATCTGGCCTCCCGTCTGGCGCAGTTCTACGAGCGCGCCGGTATTGTGCAGTGCGTGGGCTCGGAGGCGCGTACCGGCTCCCTCACCGCGGTGGGCGCCGTGTCGCCTCCCGGCGGCGACCTCAGCGAGCCGGTGGCGCAGGCCACCATGCGCATCGTCAAGGTGTTCTGGTCGCTGGACGCATCGTTGGCCTACCGCCGCCATTTCCCCGCCATCAACTGGCTGAATTCCTACTCCCTGTATCTGGACGCGGTGACGCCGTGGTACGACGAACACATGGGCGCCGATTTCATCCGTAACCGCAACCGGGCCATGCACCTTTTGCAGGAGGAGAACGAGCTGAATGAGATCGTCCAGCTGGTGGGTAAGGATTCTCTGTCCCCCAAGGATCAGCTGACGCTGGAGATCGCCCGTATGCTGCGGGAGGATTTCCTCCAGCAGAACGCCTTTATGGACGTGGACGCCTACTCCAGCTTCGACCGGCAGATGCGCCTGCTGGCGCTGATCCTGCACTACGAAGATCTGTGCCGCGACGCCATCGACAAGGGCGCGGCGCTGCCGGCGCTGTATGCCATCCCCGCCCGGGAGCGTTTGGGCTGGGCCAAGTACGCCGCCGCAGAGGAATACGCCGCCAACTATGAGCAGGTATACGCCGAGATGGACAGCCAGATCGCCGATCTGGTCAAGAAAGCAGGTGAGGACGTATGATGAAGGAATACCGCACCATTCACGAGGTCTCCGGCCCCCTGATGGTGGTGGAGAATGTGGAGGGTGTCACCTACGACGAGCTGGCGGAGATCCAACTCCACAACGGCGAGGTGCGCCGCTGCAAGGTGCTGGAGGTCAACGGCGACCGCGCCGTGGTGCAGCTGTTCGACTCCTCCGCCGGTATCAACCTGCGGGACGCCAAGATCCGTTTTCTGGGACACCCGCTGCAGCTGGGTGTGTCCGCCGATATGCTGGGCCGCGTGTTCAACGGCATGGGCGAGCCTATCGACGGCGGCCCCGCGCTGCTGGCCGACAAGCACATGGACATCAACGGCCTGCCCATGAATCCCGCTGCGCGGGACTATCCCAATGAGTTTATCCAGACCGGCATCAGCACCATCGATGGCCTGAACACGCTGGTGCGCGGTCAGAAGCTGCCCATCTTCTCCGGCTCCGGCCTGCCCCACGCCAATCTGGCGGCGCAGATCGCCCGGCAGGCCAAGGTGCTGGACGACAGCTCCAACTTCGCCGTGGTGTTCGCCGCCATCGGCATCACCTTCGAGGAGTCGGAGTTCTTCGTCCGAGAGTTCAAGCGTACCGGCGCCATCCAGCGCACGGTGCTGTTCACCAATCTGGCCAACGACCCCGCCGTGGAGCGTATCGCCACCCCCCGCATGGCGCTGACCGCCGCCGAGTATCTGGCGTTTGAGAAGGAGATGCACGTGCTGGTGATCCTGACGGACATCACCAACTACGCCGAGGCGCTGCGTGAGGTGTCCGCCGCCAAGAAGGAGGTCCCCGGCCGCCGCGGCTATCCCGGCTACCTCTACACCGACCTTGCCAGTCTGTACGAGCGGGCCGGGCGGAAGCTGGGCTGCAAGGGCTCCATCACCATGATCCCCATCCTGACCATGCCGGAGGACGACAAGACCCACCCCATCCCCGACCTGACCGGCTATATCACCGAGGGGCAGATCATCCTCAGCCGAGACCTGTACCGCAAGAATATCCTGCCGCCGGTGGACGTGCTGCCCAGCCTGTCCCGTCTGAAGGACAAGGGCGTGGGCGCCGGGAAAACCCGGGAGGATCACGCCCCCACCATGAACCAGCTGTTCGCCGCCTATGCCAGCGGCAAGGAGGCCAAGGAGCTGATGACCATTCTGGGCGAGGCCGCCCTCAGCCCCACCGACCTGCTGTACGCCAAATTCGCCGACGAGTTTGAAAAGCGCTACGTCTCGCAGGGCTTCGACGAGAACCGCACCATCGAGGAGACGCTGGATCTTGGCTGGGAGCTGCTGCGTATGCTGCCCAGAAGCGAACTCAAGCGCATCAAGCCGGAGATGCTGGACAAGTACCTGCCGGAAAAGGAGTGACCGCCTATGGCCGGAAAAACTGTCAATCCCACCCGCATGGAGCTGACGCGGCTGAAGGGCCGTCTCAAGACGGCCCGCCGCGGTCACAAGCTGCTGAAGGATAAGCGGGACGAGCTGATGAAGCAGTTTCTGGAGATCGTCCGCCGCAACCGGCAGCTCCGCGCCAAGGTGGAGCAGGGGCTGAAGGAGGCCAACGACGCCTTCACCGTGGCCGCCGCCGTCATGGGGCCGGAGATGCTGGAGCAGTCGCTGCTGCGGCCCCAGCGCTCCGTGTCGCTGGACGTGGACGCCCGGAACATCATGAGCGTCAACGTGCCGGTGTTCACGTTCCACACCGAGGGCGGCGAGGGTTCTCTCCTGCCCTACGGCTTCGCCCAGACCAGCGGTGAGCTGGACGCGGCGCTGGAGAAGATGCAGGCGGTGTTTGCCGATATGCTGGAGCTGGCGCAGGTGGAGAAATCCATGCAGCTGCTGGCGCAGGACATCGAAAAGACCCGCCGCCGCGTCAACGCGCTGGAGTATATGATGATCCCGGAGACGGAGAAGAACATCCGCTACATCACCATGAAGCTGGACGAGAACGAGCGCGGCAACACCACCCGGCTGATGAAGGTCAAGGATATGGTCTTGCAGGACGCCCATCATTATCAGTCATAAGCACACGAAAGAAGAACCGCCGCGGGAAATGCGGCGGTTTTTCTTGCTCACAGGAAACGCCCGTGTGCATGATACAGCGACTTGCCCCTCGCTGCGGCACACCTTCAACAAGGGGTAAATCAAAACCCGCGCCGACAGCCAAATTCCAGTGGCATTTTCCCTGCGTTTGTGATATAGTATCCTTGTTATGGAAACCGAAGCGATAACAAAGAGAAGTATTTCGACATAATATAACGATTTGTATTCTATTCTGACGTGAGGTACTGCTATGACATATTTGACAGCCTTTCTGCTGGGTCTGGTACAGGGCGTGGCGGAGTTCCTGCCCATCTCCAGCTCCGGCCATCTGGCCATCGCCCAGAACCTGCTGCATATCGAGGGCGCCGGCAGCGTGCCGGAGTTCTTCGACGTGCTGCTCCACCTGGGTACGCTGATCGCGGTGTTCGCCGCCTACTGGAAGGATATCTGCGAGATGGTGATGGAGTTTTTCCGGGGCATCGGCGATCTGGCCCACCGCTCCACACCGTCGCCGGTACCGCCGGCCCGGCGGCTGATCCTGCTGATCATCGTGGGTACGCTGCCGCTGTTCGCGGTGCTGCCCATCCGCAAGGCGGTGCAGGGCCTGGGCGACAATATGGTATTCGTAGGTGCGGCGCTGATCGTTACCGGCTTTCTGCTGTTCTTGTGCGACCAGGTACGGAAGGGTCACAAGACCGAGCGCAGCGCCACATGGCTGGACGCCCTGTTGGTGGGCGTGGGACAGGCGGTGGCCACGCTGCCCGGCGTGTCCCGCTCCGGCATGACCATCACCGCCGGCTGCTTTGTGGGCTATGAGCGGCGGTTCGCCGTGCGGTTTTCGTTCCTGCTGAGCATCCCCGCTGTGCTGGGCGCCAACATCCTGTCCATCGGCGACGCGGTGAAGGCCGGCATCAACGGCGCGGAGGTACCCATGTATCTGGTGGGCGTCGTTACCGCCGCTGTGGTGGGGTATCTGTGCATCCGGCTGCTGAAATATGTGGCGGATAAGGGACGCTTCGGCGCGTTCGCCTATTACTGCTGGGCAGTGGGCATCCTGACGCTGGTACTGCAGGCCGTCAAGTGAGATAAGAGTGAGGAAAACTATGGCATCGACACAGAAGAAAACAACGAAAGGGAAAAAAGCACCTCCCAAGCCGGAGCCGCCCGCCTATAACGGCATGGCGCGGCTGATCGGCGGCATCGTCTGCCTGCTGCTGGCACTGTGCGTGCTGGTGAGCTATTTCAATGTGGACGCGCTGCTGCTGACGTTCATCGCCAAGGCGCTGAAGGGAACGCTGGGCTGCGGCTACTATCTGGCCGCCCCGGCGCTGCTGGGCGTGGCGGTCATCCAGCTGCGGCATCAGGGCCGTCCTGTGATCCTGCGCACCACCTGCACGCTGCTGGTGCCGCTGCTGGCGGGCGTGCTGTGGCATCTGATCTTCTGCCGCACCGCCTATGAGCTGGGCGGCGGGCTGCTGCCCCTGCTGTGGAAGGATGGGCAGACACTGGGCTGCGGCGGTGTGGTGGCCGGCGGACTGGCATTGGGCAGTGAGGCGCTGGTGAGCAAGGTGGTGTCCATCATCATCTTCGTGGTGCTGCTGCTGGCGGCACTGCTGGGCGCGCTGCATATGACGCCGCAGCAGGCGGTGGATAAGATGCGGGAGTACCGGGACAGCCGCTGGGACGATGAGGACGGCGAGGACGACCTGCCCGACGACGATTTCGAGCCGCTGCCCCGGCGGAGGACGTCCTCCGCACCGGAGAAGCCGGTGAAGGAGAAGCCCGTCCGGAAGCGTGCCGGTATCGATATCCCGCTGGACGGGGAGCCCTCCGCCATGGAGAGCGGAGCGAAAAAGGAGTTCTTTGCCCGCAAGTCTGACACGGTCCGGACGCCGGATCAGGTGCTGGAGCAGAAGGCCGCGCCGGAGCCTGCGCCCACTGTGCAGGAGGCCGCGCCGGTGAAGGAACCGGTGTCCGCCAAGACGAAGAAGGCCCAGCTCCAGCAGGAGGTGGAGTCCGCCGCGCAGGAGGTGAGCCAGGCCATCGAGCAGGAGCTGGCCCAGGGCGAGGAGACCTACCGCTATCCGCCCATTACTCTGCTGGAGGAGAATCACGCCGACAACTGCACCGAGGTGGGGGCGGAGCTGCGCAACAACTCCCGCCGTCTGGCGGAGGCGCTGCGCTCCTTCGGCGTGGACGCCGCTGCCGGAGATGTGGTACATGGCCCCAGCGTCACCCGCTACGAGTTCACGCTGGAGCAGGGCGTCAAGCTCAGTAAGATCACCAACCTGTCCGACGATATCGCACTGGCGCTGGGCGCCAGCGGCGTCCGTGTAGCGCCGGTACCCAACAAGATCTCTGTGGTGGGCATCGAGGTACCCAACCGCACCGTCACCGCCGTGCGCATCCGTGACGTCATCGAATCCCGGGAGTTCACCCGGCACCCGTCCTCCGTGGCCTTTGCCGTGGGCAAGGACATCGGCGGCAACAACATTGTGGGCAATATCGCCAAGCTGCCCCATGTGCTGATCGCCGGTACCACCGGCTCCGGTAAGTCCGTATGCACCAACTCCCTCATCGTCAGCATCCTCTATAAGTCCACGCCGGACGAGGTGCGGTTCATCATGGTGGACCCGAAGATGGTGGAGCTGGCGCCCTACAACGGTATCCCGCACCTGCTGATCCCTGTGGTCACCGATCCCAAGAAGGCCGCAGGGGCCTTGCAGTGGGCGGTGTTCGAGATGATGAAGCGCTACAAGATGTTCTCCGAAAAGGGCGTCAAGGACCTGGCAGGCTATAACGCGCTGGCCGAGGTGGACGAGGATGTGAAGAAGCTGCCCACCGTGGTGGTGGTCATCGACGAGCTGGCCGACCTGATGCTGGTGGCCGCCAAGGAGGTGGAGGAGTCCATCTGCCGCGTGGCCCAGATGGGACGCGCCGCCGGTATGCATCTGGTGGTGGCCACCCAGCGTCCCTCTGCCGATGTGATCACCGGTCTGATGAAGGCCAATATTCCCAGCCGCATCGCGTTTGCCGTGGCCAGCTCCATGGAGTCCCGCATCATTCTGGACACCCCCGGCGCGGAAAAGCTGGTGGGCAAGGGCGATATGCTCTACGCCCCGTTGGGCGACAGCAAGCCCACCCGCGTGCAGGGCTGCTTCATCACGCCGGAGGAGATCGAACGGGTGGTGGCCTTCGTCAAGGACGCCGCCGGCGAGGCTCACTACGATCAGGATGTTATCGAGAAGATCCAGCAGGCGGTGGATGCCAAGTCCGACAAGGGTAAGGCCGCCCCGACCGACGGAGCAGCCGATGGCGACGACGGCGACGAGCTGCTGCCCGCCGCCGTGGAGGTGGTGCTGGAAACGGGACAGGCCTCCGTGTCCATGCTCCAGCGCCGCCTGAAGCTGGGATACTCCCGGGCTGCCCGTCTGGTGGACCAGATGGAGGAGCGGGGCTACGTCGGACCCTTCGAGGGGTCTAAGCCCCGGCAGCTCCTCATCACCCGCGAGAAGTGGCAGGAGCTGCAAATGGCCAAGGGCGCTGCACCGGCGGAAACGCCGCCCGCCGCTGACCGCTACGGCTCCATCCACGACGTGTTCGAGAGCCACGACGCGCTGGACTGACCTGCGCCACCGATACGAAAAAACACCCGCAGTCATGTGACTGCGGGTGTTTTGCTGTGATTTACAGGCCGTCCGGCGTGTTGACGCCGAAGCCCTCGCCCAGTATCTCGTAGGCGTCGCACATGATGATGAAGGCGGTGGGGTCGATCTCCTTGACGATGGATTTGATGCTGACGATCTGGGCGCGGCTGAACGCACACAGGATCACGTTCTTCTGCCCACCGCTGAAGCCGCCACGCCCCTCCAGCAGGGTGACACCGCGATCCAGCTCCAGCAGCTTGGCGGTGATGTCCTCATAATGCTCGGAGATGATGTACGCCATCTTGGCGCCGTTACCGCCGTAGACCACCCGGTCAATGGATTTGGAGATGAGGAACAGCGCCACCATGGCGTACAGCGCCTGTGTCAGGTCGCGGAACACCGCGGCGTAGGAGACGACCACGATGGCGTCGATGGTCAGGCACAGCGTACCGATGGACAGGCCGGGCAGCTTCAGCTTCAAAAGCCGCGCCGCCAGCTCCGTGCCGCCGGTGGTGGCACTGTACCGCAGCATCAGACCGCAGCCGAGGCCTGCGGCCACGCCGCCGCAGATGGCCGCCAGCAGCGGCTCCATGGGCTTGAAGGTGTACAGCCCCGCCAGCAGGTCGATCATGCCGGAGCTGACCAGCGTGGCGTACAGCGTGGCGTACAGCCACTGGTGTCCCACGTGCTTCCAGCTCAGAATGAACAGCGGCAGATTCAGCACCACGATCACCGCGCCGATGGGCGCCTGGGGAAGGAAGAAGTTGACGATCTGGGCAATACCGGTAAAGCCGCCCACGCTCAGGTGGTTGGGGTCAAAGAACCAGTTAAAGGCGACGGCGTACAGTGCGCAGGACAGGGTGATCATGATGTACTGCACCACGATCCCCTTGATCTTCTGATCCATAAATGGCGTCCTCTCTTTTTCTCTCAAAAATGTATATACAGTATACTATGCAGAACGCCGTTTGTCTACTATCGTTATTCTACCTCTACGACAGGCGGCACAAATCGCTCAATGGCGCTACGCAGCTTGGGGTGGCGGATCACAAAATGGATGGCGGGGGACTTGCCCTTGGACACCATGGCCCACTGCCCCTCGTGGATGCAGATCTGCAAATTTCGGAAGGCGCCGCCGGTCCACTCCAGCCGGCAATGGGAGTGCGCCGCGGCGAACGCCTCTGTCTGACGGACATGGGCCAGATATGTCTCATAGGTGTACGGCACATCCCGCTCGTAAAACAGGCCGGACAGCGGCAGGGAGGGCGGAAACTGGGCGAAGGCCTCCGGGGACAGCCGCGGCAGCTCCAACCGTACCGTATCGGACGACAGGATGTGCTCTATCTGCTCCCGCCGCACGCGGGCATAGGCGGCGATGCGCTGCCGCTCCTCCTCCGGCACGTCCTGCTGTGTCAGCAGCGCGTTCAGATATGCCGGCTCCATGGTGTACAGCGGCGGCACGGACAGTATCTGCCGCCGCGGCCCCGGCGTGCGGCTGTCCGCCAGCAGGAAGGCGCTGAGCCGCGCCCCGTCGTCCTCCCGGTAGATGTCCATCAGGGGCTCGGCTTGCGCCAGCATGGCCTCCGCCCGGCGGCGGCAGTATGCCACCTCACCTTTGACCTTCGTCAGGTCGTACCGCCCCTCGCTGTGATGCCCTGCAATGGCCTCGCCGGTCAGCGCCACCGTTCCCGCCGAGCGCATAAAGTGCAGGAACACACCGTTTTGCGGATTTTTGAAGTAATACGGCTCGATCTGCCCCGTCATGTACATGGGGATAAAGCTCTCCAGTCCCAGCATCATCTCCGACAGGGAGCGGTCAATGTTGTGGATGATCCGGAGCTTCAGCCCCTTTTTCAGCAGCATGGCCATGCCGAACATCCATTTTTTCGGGAAATCCGGGTCCTTGGCCATCTGCTCCATGGGCATATCGCTGTACATAATGACCGGCTCCATGGAGCGGGACAGCACCGCCGCCTTCATGAAGTCCAGCTCGCTTTCCATCATCTGCTGCAGCCCGAAATAGCTGCGGGAGGTGGGAAGCTGGAACGGCGCCGTTGGCACCTTCAGTTCGTTGAAACGGATGGAGCGGATGTACTCGTTCAGGTCGAACTCGTCCAGCTTGGCGAGGAAGTGGTCAACGCCATTTTGCCGGGGCGCATGGCCGCCCAGCAGCCAGTCCCGCAGCCGCTGGCAGTATACGGCCCTATCAGCCAGCGCCGCCGCCTCACAGCCCAGCAGCTCTCCGGCGATCTCCCGGTGCTGGACGTCATCCAGCTCGCGGGACACATAGGCGGCCACCGCCCCGGCGAAGCCCGCCGGATCTGCCGGCTGCCGCGCCCCGCTGCGGAAACGGAATACGGTGGACGGGTCATAGTTGGCGTACCGGCACAGCCGGCTGATGCTCAGCTCCATCACCTCCACCAGCGTGTTGAAGTTTTCCCGCAGCCGCACCCGGTCGGAGACGGCGTACTCCTCGCAGGATAAAAAGCCTGCCCGCACCTCCGCCTCCGCCATGCCGGGGATGCCCCTCTCCTGCGCCAGCTCCGCCAGTCCGCGGCACAGACCGTCCAGTGCGGCGGAATCTCGCCCCGGTGTCCGCTCCCCCGCCCGATAGCGGCTCAGGGACGGCGCGGCGACGCCCGACCGGGCGCACAGCTCGCTGGCCCGGCAGCCCGCCAACACCATCCACGCATTCAACTGCTGACAAAAACGCATGATGCACCTCCTGCTCCGCGGTTTCCTCTACAGCTCCATTATACGACAGCCCGCGCCGACTGAAAAGGGCTGATGTCGAATCGTTGCCGGAAATGGCAGTTGGCAATACCGGCAACTCTGTTGCGCCCGGCGCCGCATCTGGTAGAATAAGGGAAAACACCCACAGGGAGGTACTGCCTATGAAAAAGAACGACTGCACCCGCCGGGGCCTGCTGGGCCTGCTGCTGGCGCTGTGCATGACCCTGCTGCTCCTGACCCCGGCGCTGGCCGGCGTCACGGATGTCACCGGCGGCAGCGGCATCCAGTTCAACACCACCGTCCTCAATCACTACACAGATACATACGACAAAAGAACCTTCGATCTGAAGAAGGGCGACAACACCTTTACCGATGCGGCGCGGTTTTTTGGCAGCGAGCAGGGAATGCTGACCGTGACCTTTCCTGACCTTAAAACACCGGTGGCGCTGACCTATCAGGTGACAGAGGATACGGTGGTCATGACCGTCGCCAACTACGATGACCTGCCCGACGGCACCTACACCTGCCCACAGCGGGAGGACAAGACCATGATGAAAACCACCTACGATGGAGCCTCGTTGGACTACACTGGCACCACCTATGATCCCGGAACTATCCTCGGCACCGGCAGTCCCGACAAGATCATCGTCAATGAAACGCGCACCGATTACTACACCCGCAACCATATCTGGCGCGGATACACCCTGACCGTCACCGGCAATGGCAACGGCAATTCCTCCGGTACCGGCAGCGGCAATACCACGGGTACCGGCAGCGGCGGCACCTCCGGCACCGGCCTGAGCGGCGCCACCTCCGGCACCGGCCTGAGCGGCGCCACCGGCGGCTACAACTCGCCCAAGACCTTTGACCCCGGCATGACCCTGTATGCCGTCTCCGCAATGCTGTCCGGCGCCGGGCTGACCGTCCTGCGTCGCAGAAAGCGGTAGCTTGCACGAACATCGACATCCTGCGTATAACGTGGGGGGGAGCAAAAAGCAGCGTGCGTACCGACAGGTACGCACGCTGCTCTTTTCGTTTCAGCGGTGATGGTGATGATGGTGGTGGAACAGGTGATGGTGATGCTTGTGCTCCGGCAGCTCCGGCTGGGGATCGAACCCGTCCTGCCAGTTGGAGAACAGGAAGTAGAACAGATAGATCACCGAGCTGATGGCCCATGTGATGGGATAGGCCCAGTAGACGTAGACGATCTCGTGCCGCCAGTGCATGATGGCGGTGATGTACAGGATACGGAACACGCACCAGACGCCCAGCATGATGGTCATGGGTACGAAGGCCTTGCCCGCGCCCCGGCAAACGCTGGCGATGGCGTGGGAGAAGGCCAGCAGACAGTAGAACAGGCAGATGGTCCGCGTCTCCAGCACGCCCAGCCGGATGACCTCCGGCGTACGGGAGAACAGGGACACCAGCCACGGCGCAGCCAGATAGGTGATAACGCCGATGATCTCCGCAATGACGGCTGCCGCCGCGATGCCGAAAATAGCGCCCTTTCTGGCACGGGGCTTCATGCCCGCGCCCAGATTCTGCCCCACATAGGTGGTGATGGCCATGGTGAAGCTGGTGACGGGCAGGAAGGCGAAGCCCTCGATCTTGGAGTACGCGCCGTAGGCGGCGGTGGCCATCTTGCCGAAGGAGTTGATGTTGGTCTGTACCACCACGTTGGCAAGGCCGATGACGGAATTCTGAATACCGGCGGGCAGGCCGTAGCGCAGGATCTCCCGCAGCAGCGGGCCGTCGATCCGCAGGGCGGACAGCTTCAGCTGGTAGATGGTGCCCTTCTTGGCAAGGTGCATGGCGCACAGCACGGCGCTGAGCGCCTGGGAGATGATGGTAGCCAGCGCCGCCGACCACACGCCCCAGCGCAGCACCGCCACGAACAGCAGGTCCAGCACCACATTGGTCAGGGAGGAGACGATCAGGAAGTACAGCGGGCGCTTGCTGTCGCCCAGCGCGTTCATGATGCCTGTAAAGGTGTTGTACATCACACCCGCGCCCACACCGGCGAAGTAGCACCGGAAGTAGGCGATGGCGTCGGGCAGCACCTCCGGGTCGGTGTCCATCCACCGCAGCAGGGTGGGGGTGAACAAAACGCCGATGACGGTGAGGATCAGGCTGCTGATCAGTCCCAGCAGCACGGCGGTGTGGACGGCGCGGGACACCTTATCGTAATCTCCTGCGCCGAAGTAGCGGGAGATGGCCACACCCACGCCGCTGGCGGCGCCGGCGAAAAAGCTGATCAGCAGGAAGATCAGCGGGCCGGAGGCACTGACGGCAGCCAGCGCGTTGTCTCCCAGAAAGTTGCTGACGATCAGGGAGTCGGCGGTGTTGTAGAGCTGCTGGAACAGCTGACTCAGGAAAATGGGGATGGCGAATCCGGCGATAAGCCGCCAGGGTACGCCGTGGGTCATGTCCTTTGTGTTGGCAGTGGCCATAAAAATGCACTCCTTCCTCTGGTGTATGTCCGGCGTGGTGAAAACCGATGCTGAAAAACGGCCCCGACAGCTCGGGAGCGGTCGGGGTATCGTATGATCCGGCGGGGAAAGATGCCTGATGCCATGCGGTGTGAACCGCATGGCATCGTTCAGGCTTTTCTGGCGCAGTGGGAGGGATTCGAACCCTCGTGCCGCTTTTGACGACAACACGATTTCCAGTCGTGCTCGTTATGACCTCTTCGATACCACTGCATATATTCAGTTCTGTGACGAACAGCACTGACTATTATAACAAAAAAAGCAGTCTTGTCAAGATGGAATTTCCCGAAAAAACCGGCTTTTTTGCACAGAGCAGCGGCGGAGGGAGCCGTTTCCCTCCGCCGCCGGCATCTGTGATCCCTCAGTGCAGCATGGATGTGACGGTGACCAGCGCCGAATCCAGAGCGTTACCCATCCGCTGCATGGCCTTGCCCACAGCGGTTTTTCTGGCCTTCGGGTAGGGGTGCGCCGCCATATCCGCCGCCGCGCCGGCCACCATGCCGACGCAGACGCCCCGCAGAAACGCGGTCATATTCATCTTATATCACTCCTTTTCCGTACAGTGGCAGTATCTCCCGTCGGGTGCAAAAAAACACGCGGTGTTTCTTGCCAAATCACCCCGCGCCGCGTTATAATAAACTCTAATATATTTTTTGCGACACAAAAGGAGAACGTCACCATGTCCGTTACCGTCTTGCAGCAGCGTATCCGTGAAAAGAAAACGCCGCTGGCACTGGGTCTGCGTCCGGAGCTGGACAAGCTCAGCCCCAAAATTCTGAAAAACTTTACCGATATGTTCGGCCCCGGCGCCATGGCTGATGCGGAGGCGCTGCGCTACCACGGCACCATGCTGCTGGATGCGGCGGCGGAGAAGCTGCCCGCCGTCATGCTCCACGGCGCCAGCTACCTGTGCTATGGCATGATGGGCGCGGACGTGCTGGCCAATCTGGTCAGCGCCGCCCACGCCAAGGGACTGTACGTCATTCTGGGCATGGGCGCGGAGGCGCCTGCCCTGTGGCAGAGCTACGGCGCCGACGCCATCACCGTGGATCCCTACATGGGCAGCGACTGCTGCGACGCCGGGGAACAGGCACCCTTTGCACTGGTACGCACCTGCAACAAAAGCGGCGGCGAGGTGCAGAGCCTGATGGCCGGCGACCGCCCGCTGTATCTGGCGGTGGCGGAGCAGATGGCCCGCCGGGGCGCATCTCTGGTGGTGGGCAGCGGGTACAGCCTGGATATCCGGGATGTGCGCCGCCTGTGTCCCAAGTCCTTCTTGCTGCTGCCGGAGTGCGACGGTGAGAACGCCGTCCCTGCCTTTGACGAGTACGGCCACGGTGCGATGACCGTGGATTTTGACCTGCAATTCGCCCCGGATGCAGCAGCGGCCGTGGACAGCGCCGTCCGCGAGATGAAGCAGTGGGTGACGGTGGTATGACGAAGATCTACCTCATCCGCCACGCGGAGGCAGAGGGCAACCTCTACCGCATTGCCCACGGCTGGCACAACGGACTGATCACCAACTACCGCGGCTACCAGCAGATCGACGCCCTGCGTCAGCGGTTTCAGGATGTGGACATCGACGCGGTGTACGCCAGCGACCTGTACCGCACGCAGATCACCGCCCGTGCCATCTGGCTGCCCAAGGCGCTGCCGCTCCATCTGGAGCCGGCCTTCCGGGAGATCCACATGGGCGTGTGGGAGGATCACCCGTGGCACGAGCTGAACAAGCTGCACCCGGAGGAGATGTACCACTTCAACCGCCGGGTGGATCTGTGGCACGTGGAGGGCGGCGAGACGGCGCAGGACGTGCTGGATCGCTACATCCCCGCCCTGCACCGCATCGGCGAGGCCCATGATGGCGGCACCGTGGCGGTGTTCTCCCACGGCGCAGCGCTGCGCATCGTGCTGGGTACCTTGCAGGGCGTCCCGCTGTCCGGTATCGGCGACACGTCCCACGGCGACAACACCGCCGTATCCCTGCTGACATGGGACGACGGGACGCTGCGGGTGGAGTACCGCGACGACAACAGCCACCTGACGGAGCGGGGACTGTCCACCTTTGCCCGCCAGAGCTGGTGGCGCAGCGCCAAGATGGTGGACCCCGGCGAGGACTATGTCCCCCTGCCGGAGGAGCTGCGCCGGCGCTTCCATGTCCCCGCCGGCGGCGAGGCCATCGGTATCCGCTGCGAGGAGGACTTTATCGGTGCGCTCCAGATGCTGCCGGACGAGGAGCCCGGCATCGGCTGGCTGGGCTGGTACTGGCTGGATCCCGCGTATCGCGGCACCGGCCGTGCCTTTACCCCCATGGGCCGCGTGCTGCTGTACTACCGCCATCGCGGCGTGGAGTTCCTGCGCCTGCGGTGCGGCGATAGGGAGCTGCGCCGGTTTTTCGCCCGTCTGGGCTTCTACCCGCTGGAGGGCGACGTGATGGAAAAGGACATCCGCGTCCAGCTGCCGCCGATCCCGGCGGAATACCGTCCCTGAAAGGAGCTGCCCCATGACAAGAGGCGAGATATTTCTGCCTGTCAGCCGCGAGGAGATGATCGAGCGCGGCTGGTATTACTATGATTTTCTGGTGGTCACCGCCGACGGCTACATCGACCACCCCAGCTTCGGCACCACCCTCATCGCCCGCCTGCTGGAGGCGGAGGGTTACCGCGTGGCCATTCTGGCCCAGCCGGACTGGCACTCGGCGGAGGCGTTCCGCGCCATGGGCAAGCCCCGGTACGGCGTACTCATCGGCGGCGGCAATCTGGACTCCATGGTGGCCCACTACACGGTGGCCAAGCGCCGCCGCACACGGGATCTGTACAGTCCCGGCGGCGAGATGGGACACCGCCCTGACCGACCCACCATCGTCTATACCAACCGGGTGCGGGAGGCGTTCCCTGATACGCCCATCGTCATCGGCGGATTGGAGGCGTCGCTGCGCCGCTTCGCCCACTACGACTACTGGGAGGATAAGGTGCGCCGGAGCATCCTGTTCGACGCCCCCGCCGACCTGCTGGTCTACGGCATGGGGGAGAGCGCCACGGCGGAGATCGCCCGGCGCCTTGCGAAAAAGGCGCCGGTGCAGAGCATCACCGACGTACCCGGCACGGCCTATATCGCCGCCGACGACAGCGGCTGCCGTTTCCATAAGGCGCCCTGCCCCTCCTACGAGGAGGTCTGCGCCGACAAGGAGGCCTACGCCCGCGCCACGAAGATCGAATACGACGAGCACGACCCCATCCGGGGCTGCGCCGTGCTCCAGCCCTGCGAGGGGCGGCTGCTGGTGGTAAATCCCCCCGCCCGCCCCCTGCGCCGGGAGGAGCTGGACCGCCTGTACGCCCTGCCCTATACGCGGGAGGTACACCCCATGTACACCGCGGGCATCCCCGCCATTGAGGAGGTGCGGTTCTCCATCACCCACAACCGGGGCTGCTTCGGCGGCTGCAACTTCTGCGCGCTGGCGTTCCATCAGGGACGCATGGTCACCAGCCGCTCCATCGAGTCAGTGGTGGAGGAGGCGCGGCTGCTGACGGAGGATCCCCAGTTCAAGGGCTATATCCACGACGTGGGCGGCCCCAGCGCCAACTTCCGCCACACCAGCTGCCAGAAGCAGAAGAAGTGCGGTATGTGCAAGAACCGCAGCTGCCTTGCGCCGGAGCCCTGCCCCAATCTGGACGCCGATCACTCCGAGTACACGGAGCTGCTGCAAAAAATGCGGCAGCTTCCCAAGATCAAGAAGGTGTTCGTCCGCTCCGGCATCCGCTACGACTATATGTTGCAGGACAAGAACAAGGACTTCTTCAAGGAGCTGGTGCAGTACCACATCTCCGGCCAGCTGAAGGTGGCGCCGGAGCACTGTGTCAGCTCGGTACTGGACTACATGGGCAAGCCCCACTTCGATGTTTTCCTGAAGTTCTGGCGGCAGTACAAAAAGCTCAACGAGCAGGACGGCACGGAGCAGTATCTGGTGCCATACCTGATGTCCAGCCATCCCGGCTGCACCCTCAGCGACGCGGTGAAGCTGGCGGAGTTCCTCCACAAGAACGGCCGCACCCCCGAGCAGGTGCAGGATTTCTATCCCACCCCCGGCACCCTGTCCACCTGTATGTACTACACCGGCATCGACCCCCGGGATATGTCGCCGGTGTATGTGGCGCGGGATCCCAAGGAAAAGGCCATGCAGCGTGCGCTGCTTCAGTGGTCCCGCCCGGAAAAGCGTGCGCTGGTGGTGGAGGCACTGGAGGAGACGGGGCGCACCGACCTGATCGGCTACGGGAAGGAGTGCCTGCTGCGCCCCCGGAAGGGCGAGCCCTACGGCCAGCCTCCCGCCAAGCCGGAGAAGCCGGAGCGTCCCGCCCGCCGTCCCCGGAAGGAGACCGCGGGCAACCGGGGCCGCCGCGGTACACCCACGGCGCGACAGCCGGCGCAGAAGGGAAAGATGTCCCCGCGCAAAAAGGCGGCATTTGCCAAAAAAAGGAAATCATGACCCGCCGGGAGCCTGCGGTATCCGCAGGCTCCCGCTGTTTTTGGACATTTTCCGGTGCTTGTCCCGTTTTCGGTGAAAAAAGAGGGAGTGTTTGGACAGACTTGCCGAAAAAATACTTGTGTTATAGGTGAGATTTCATTATAATAGGGAACGTAGCGTCAAGATGGTGACTCGCCGTGTAAAGATTCCGTTAAAAAAATCACGGCGGGACATGGTCGTGCCGCAGGTGCCGTAAATACGACGCAGCGGCACAAAATCCCGATCGTATGTGAAGGTGATAAAGGAATGGAAAAAAAGAAGAAAACAAGGTTCATCGTGGGGTGGCTGCTGATCACGGCGGCTCTGCTGGCCGGTTCTCTGCTGGTTCCCGGACACGGGAAGTCGGAGTCGGTACAGGAGGCCATGCGTGACGCGGTGCTCCACGGGACGAACCGCATCAGTCTGTTCGGACTGAAAGACGTGAACCCCGCATACATATCCTCGCTGGTGGTAGTGGGCGTCATCCTGCTGGCGGCGCTGCTGCTGCGGCTGCTGGTGATCCCCCGCTTCAAGCTGGTGCCCGGCAAGCTGCAGATGGCTATCGAGACCGTGGTGGGTATGTTCGACGGCATGGCCAAGGGCAACAGCCCCCACCGCAACAAGTTCCTGGGTGCCTACATCTTCGGCGCCGGTGTGTATATCTTCATCGGCACGCTGTTTGAGCTGTTCGGTTTCCAGGCCATCACCACCAATGGCCACACCATCGCCCTGCCGGCCCCGCTGTCCGATGTGAACGCAGCCATCTCCCTGGGCTGCCTGTCCTACGGCGTCATTCTGGTGGGCGGCATCGTGGCCAACGGCCTCAAGGGTGCGGGCAAGGCCCTGAAGGACTTCTCCCTGCCCATCTCCATGAGCTTCCGTATGTTTGGCGCGCTGCTCAGCGGTCTGCTGGTGACGGAGCTGGTCTACTACTATGTGACACTGAGCTATGTGATCCCCGTGGTCGTGGCGGTGCTGTTCACCCTGCTCCACGCGCTGATCCAGGCCTATGTGCTCACCACCCTGACCTCCATGTTCTACGGAGAGACCACGGAGAAGCACGCGCCCAAGCCCAAAAAAACCAAAAAAGTCAAAGCTGAAACTGTAAATAACTGACGGAGGAAAGAGAGATCATGAAGAAACTGACCAATAAGAAGGCTGTTGCCCTGCTGCTGTGCCTGGTGCTGGCACTGACCGCACTGTTCACCGTGACCGCGTTTGCCGACACCGAGCCTGCCGCCGATGCCCCTGCCCAGACGGAGCAGACCACCGACAGCAGTGTTGACAGCGCCAAGGCCATGGCGTCCGCCATCGCCATCGGCGTGGCCGCCGCCGGCGGCGCCATCGGCATGGGCATGGCCATCTCCAAGTCCGCTGAGGGCATTGCCCGCCAGCCGGAGGCCGAGGGCAAGATCCGCACCACCATGATGCTGGGCCTTGTGTTCCTGGAAACCGCCATCATCTACGCCCTGCTGGTGGTCATCCTTATCATCTTTGTACTGTAAGAAACGGAGAGAGAAGCTATGAACATCCCTCTGAATATTGATTGGCAGCAGATCCTGCTGCACCTGTTCAACTTCTCCATTCTGGTGGGCGGTCTGTACCTGCTGCTGTTCAAGCCGGTGAAGAACTTCATGGATAAGCGCGCCAAGCACTATCAGGACATGGAGACTGCCGCCGTGGAGCGGGAGAAGGCCACTGCCGAGATGGAGGCGGCCATGCAGCAGCGTCAGGCCGTGCTGGACGCGGAGCTGGACGAAAAGCGCGCCGCCGCCGCCAAGGAGGCGGAGGCCTACGCCCAGCAGCAGCGTGACGCCGCCCGTGAGCAGGCGGACAAGATCGTTGCCGCCGCCCGGGAGAATGCGGAGAATGACCGCAAGAAGATCGTGGCAGAGGCCAACCGCGAGGCCGTGTCCATCGCGGAGGCCGCCATGGAGAAGCTGCTGGCGAAGGAGACTTCCCACGCCTATGACGCGTTTGTAAACGCAGCCGAGGGGGAGGAGAAGCATGAGCACGAATGATCCCCGCCTGACCGCCAACCTGTTCAGCGTCTGCCCGCCCGACAGCGCGCAGAGAGCCAAGTTGGAGGAAGTGCTGGCAAAGAAATACGGCCGGCCGGTGGAGCTTTCGTGGCAGGAGGATAAGACCGCGTCCGGCGGCTTCCGCATCGAGATCGGCTCCGAGGTCATCGACTGGACGGCGGAGGGTCGTCTGGGCCAACTGAAGGAGCGCCTTGCCGCGCTGAAGGCCGGCGAGCAGTCCGTGATCCCGCTGATCCGCGACACCGTCCGGGACTGGGTGCCGGAGGTCTGCGCCCGCGAGGTGGGCAGCGTGCTGTCCGTGGCGGACGGCATCGCCTATGTGGACGGCCTGGAGGACGCGGCCTACGGTGAGATCCTGCTCTTTGAGGGCGGCATCCGGGGCATGGTGCAGGAGTTGCGGGGTCACCGCATCGGCTGCATCCTGTTCGGCCGGGTGGAGGAGGTCAGCGAGGGCAGCGCCGTGTACCGCACCGGCAAGACCGCCGGTATCGGCGTGTCCGACGCCATGATCGGCCGCGTGGTGGACGCGCTGGGCGCGCCCATCGACGACGGCGGTGAGATCCCCGCCGACGACTACCGTATGATCGAAAGCCCGGCGCCCGGTATCATCGACCGCCAGCCGGTGAACACCCCCATGCAGACGGGCATCCTGTCCATCGACTCCATGTTCCCCATCGGCCGGGGCCAGCGTGAGCTGATCATCGGCGACCGCCAGACCGGCAAGACGTCCATCGCCATCGACACCATCCTGAACCAGAAGGGCAAGGACATGATCTGCATCTATGTGGCCATCGGCCAGAAGGCCAGCTCCGTGGCGCAGATCGCGGAGATGCTGCGTAAGCACGACGCCATGGCGTACACCATCATCGTCTGTGCCAGCGCCGGTGAGTCCGCCTCCATGCAGTATATCGCGCCCTATGCCGGCGCGTCCATCGGCGAGTATTTCATGAACAAGGGCAAGGACGTGCTGATCGTCTACGACGATCTTTCCAAGCACGCCATCGCCTACCGCGCACTGAGCCTGCTGCTGGGACGCTCTCCCGGCCGTGAGGCCTACCCCGGCGACGTGTTCTATCTGCACTCCCGCCTGCTGGAGCGCGCAGCGCGCCTCAGCGACGCACGGGGCGGCGGCAGCATGACCGCCCTGCCCATCGTGGAGACGCAGGCCGGCGATGTGTCCGCCTACATTCCCACCAACATCATCTCCATCACCGACGGCCAGATCTTTCTGGAGAGCAGCCTGTTCTTCTCCGGCCACCGCCCCGCCGTGAACGTGGGACTTTCCGTGTCCCGTGTGGGCGGCGCGGCTCAGACAAAGGCCATGAAGAAGGCGGTCGGCACGCTGCGCCTCGATCTGGCGCAGTACCGCGAGATGGAGGTCTTTACCCAGTTCTCCAGCGATCTGGACGAGGACACCAAGAACCAGCTGGCCTACGGCCAGAGCCTGATGTACATTCTGCGTCAGGGCCGGTGCAGTCCGCTCAGTCAGGCCCAGCAGATCGTCACGCTGGTGACGGCCATGGCCCGCATCTATCAGCAGGTGCCGGTGGCGCAGGTCTGTTCGCTGCGGGATTACCTTCTGGGCGAGTTCGCCGCCGGACGGCCCCAGCTCCTGCAGGAGCTGGAGCAGGGCGCGGCGCTGACCGACGAGGTGCGCCAGCAGATCGTGGACTTTGCAAAGACCGCGCTGGAGAAGTTCCGGCGCGCAGGCGGGCGGTGAGGCCATGGCCAGCACAAGTGAGATCCGCCGCCGCATCGGAAGCGTCCGGCAGACCCAGAAGATCACTCACGCCATGTACCTGATCTCCCAGGCCAAGCTGCGCAAGGCCAAGGCGGATCTGAGCAATACCCGTCCCTACTTCGACGCATTGCAACGGGAGATCGGCCGCGTGTTCAACGCCGACGACACCGCGGAGAGCCGGTATCTCTGCGATGAGAACAGCAAGCCGCTGCCCGGCGTGGCCGCTTGCCTGCTGATCACGGCGGATAAGGGACTTGCCGGCGCCTACAACCAGAACGCCATCCGACAGGCGCAGAAATTTCTCGCCGCCAACGAGGGCGCGGTGCTGTATGTGGTGGGCGAGTATGGCCGCCGCTGGTTCACCCAGCGGGGCATCCCCATCGAAAAGAGCTTTCTCTATACCGCCCAGAACCCCACGCTGCGGCGCGCCCGCCAGATCGGCGAGCTGCTGCTGGAGCGGTACGATGCCGGCGCCATCAACGCCGTACACGTCATTTACACGGATATGAAAAACGGACTGGAGGCCACGGTGCGTCAGGCGCAGCTGCTGCCCCTGCACCGGGAGCGGTTCTCCGCCGCCAAGGCGGATACCGCCGGTGACCCCGTGTTCGAATTTATCCCCAGTGCCGCCGCCGTGCTGAATAACGCGGTGCGAAGCTGCCTGACCGGCTTTATTTACAGCGCGTTGGTGGACAGCTTTTGCAGCGAGCAGAGCGCCCGCATGACCGCCATGAACGCGGCGGATCAGAACGCGGAGGAGCTGCTGAAGGATCTGTCCGTGCAGTACAACCGGGCGCGTCAGGCCGCCATCACCCAGGAGATCACCGAGGTCTCCGCCGGTGAGCGCGCCCAGCGCAGCAAGAAAGAAAAGGAGGGCTGACCTCAATGAAACAAGGAACCATCACGGGCATTTCAGGCCCCGTGATCGACGTACATTTCCCGGAGGGGAGCCTGCCCGCCATCAATGAGGCGCTGACCGTGGAGGCAAACGGCACGCGCTACACCATGGAGGTGGAGCAGCATCTGGAGAACAAGACGGTGCGCTGCGTCATGATGGCCGGCAGCGACGGCCTCAGCCGGGGCTTGGCCGTCACCGCTACCGGCCACGGCATCTCCGTACCGGTGGGCGAGGCCACACTGGGCCGTATGTTCAACGTGCTGGGTGACCCCATCGACGGCGAGGCACCGGTGAGCGCCGACGCCCCCCGTTGGGAGATCCACCGCAGCGCCCCCACCTTTGCCGAGCAGATGCCCGCCGCCGATATTCTGGAAACGGGCATCAAGGTCATCGACCTCATCGAGCCGTATCCCAAGGGCGGCAAGATCGGCCTGTTCGGCGGTGCCGGCGTGGGCAAGACCGTGCTGATTCAGGAGCTGATCCACAACGTGGCCATGGAGCACGGCGGCTATTCCATCTTCACCGGCGTGGGCGAGCGCAGCCGCGAGGGCAACGACCTGTGGGGCGAGATGCAGGAGAGCGGCGTGTCCGACAAGACGGCGCTGGTCTTCGGCCAGATGAACGAGTCTCCCGGCGTCCGTATGCGCGTGGCGCTGTCTGGCCTGACCATGGCGGAGTATTTCCGCGACGTGGAGCACAAGGACGTGCTGCTGTTCATCGACAACATCTTCCGCTTTGTCCAGGCGGGCAGTGAGGTGTCCACGCTGCTGGGCCGTATGCCCTCCGCCGTGGGCTACCAGCCCACGCTGGCCGGCGAGATGGGCGCTCTGCAGGAGCGCATCACCTCCACCAAGGACGGCTCCGTCACCTCCGTACAGGCGGTGTATGTCCCCGCCGACGACCTGACCGACCCCGCCCCCGCCACCACGTTCTCCCATCTGGACGCCACCACCGTGCTGAGCCGTAAGATCGCGGAGCAGGGCATCTACCCCGCCGTGGACCCGCTGGAGTCCACCTCCCGCATTCTGGAGCCGGACATCGTGGGCGAGGAGCATTACAACATCGCCCGCGCCGTCCAGTCCACGCTGCAAAAGTACCGTGAGCTGCAGGATATCATCGCCATTCTGGGTATGGAGGAGCTGAGCGACGAGGATAAGAAGACCGTCGCCCGCGCCCGCCGCATCCAGCGTTTCCTGTCCCAGCCCTTCTACGTGGCGGAGAAGTTCAGCGGCGCACCCGGCGTGTTCGTGCCGCTGCACGAGACGCTGCGCGGCTTCAAGGAGATCCTGTCCGGCAGCATGGACGAGTATCCCGAGGCGGCCTTCTTCAACGCCGGTACCATTGACGACGTGATCCGCAAGGCGGAGCAGATGAAGAAAGGCGGCATGTGATGGCGGCCCCGTTCCATCTGGATATTCTGGCGGCCAGCGTCCCGTTTTACCGGGGCGAATGTGTGTCGCTGGTGGTGCCTACCACCGACGGCGAGTTCGGCATACTGGCCAACCACAGCAACGCCGTGGGCGCTGTCTGCGCCGGTGAGCTGCGGTTCGAGACGGCGGAGGGCGAGTACCGCCGCGCCGCCGTGGCACCCGGCCTGTTCAAGATCGAGGACGGCCGCGTACTGCTGCTGGTGGACGCCGCCGAGCGTCCGGAGGATATCGACGTGAACCGCGCCCTCCGCGCCCGCGAGGAGGCGGAGGAGCAGCTGCGGCAGAAGCGCAGCATGGCGGAGTACCAGCTGGCGCAGGGCAATCTGGCCCGCGCCCTCAACCGCCTGCGTGTCAGCGGCAGAGGATAAATGCATAAAAAAGAGCTGCGGCAGCGCCGCAGCTCTTTTTTATGCGCGTTTTAGGCTCAGATGCCCAGCTTTTCCAGTGCCGCCAGCTTCAGGCAGGTGCAGAACACGGCGATGGCCTGCTCCAGCTCCGCCACCGGCGGGAAGGAGGGGGCAATACGGATGTTGCTGTCGTTGGGGTCGACGCCGTAGGGGAAGGTGGCGCCCGCGCCGGTCATGGTGACGCCCGCCTCCTTGCACAGCGCCAGCGTCCGCTTGGCGCAGCCGGGCATGGCGTCCAGACTGATGAAATAGCCGCCCACGGGACGCTTGTAGTCCGCAATGCCCAGCGGGGCGATCTCCCGGTCCAGCGCGTCCAGCACCGCGTGGAACTTGGGGGCCAGCACGGCGGCGTGCTGCCGCATCAGCGCCAGCGTGTGGGCCTTGTCCTGCAAAAACAGCACATGGCGCAGCTGGTTGATCTTGTCAAAGCCGATGGTCTGGACGTTGATGAGCTTGGTGAGATAGGCGATGTTGGCCTCGCTGGCCGCCATCACTGCCACGCCTGCGCCGGGGAATGTCACCTTGCTGGTGGACGCGAACTCGTACACCATGTCGGCGTTGCCGTACTGGGCGCACAGGCTGATGATATCGGGGAACGGCACGAAGTCGCCGTCAAACTCATGGATGCAGTAGGCGTTGTCCCACATCAGCATGAAGTCCGGCGCGGCGGGCTTCATGGCCGCCAGACGGCGGATGGTATCCTCGCTGTACACCACGCCCTCCGGATTGGCGTATTTAGGCACGTTCCACATACCCTTCACCGCCGGGTCGCGGATCAGCTCCTCCACCATATCCATGTCGGGGCCGTCGACGGTCATGGGAATGTTGATCATCTCCACACCGAAGCTCTCCGTCACCTTGAAGTGCCGGTCGTAGCCGGGGACGGGGCAGAGCCACTTCACCTTATCCAGCTTGCTCCACGGCTTCTCACTGTGGCGCATCCCGTGGGTGAACGCCTTGGAGACGGCGTCGTACATCAGCTGCAGGCTGGCGTTGCCGCCGACGAACACCTGCTCGGGCTTGCAGCCCAGAATATCCGCGAACAGCCGCCGCGCCGCGGGGATGCCCGCCACCTCGCCGTAGTTCCGGGTCTCCACGCCGTCGGACAGAAACTGCTCCGACCGGGTCAGCACGCCGAGAATGGGCATCACCAGCTCCAGCTGCTCCCGTCCCGGCTTGCCCCGGGCCATATTCAGCGACAGATGGAGCGCCTTGGCGTCCTCGTATTCCTTCTGCACGGCGGCGTACTCCGCCTGCCGCTCCGCCGCTGTCATCTCTGCATATTTCTTCATCATCATACAGAACCTCCGCCGTATTTTTTTGCGATTATACACGCTTTGCCGTGCCTTGGCAATCACTTTTTTCGGATCTCATAGATGTCCGTCCGCCGTGCCGACAGAATGGGGAGCTGTCTGCGTACTGCGGACACCTGCGCCATGTCCAGCTCCGTCACCGCCACCTCCTCACCGGCGCCGCACTGATGGAGGACGGCGCCCCACGGGTCGCAGACGATGGAGTGTCCCCACGCCACATAGGAGGCCGCCTCGTCCCGGGCCGGGGAGACGCCCACGGTGAAAAGCTGGTTGTCCACGGCACGCTGCCGGAACAGCAGCTCCCAGTGGGCGGGGCCGGTGGTCATGTTGAACGCCGCCGGTACCAGCAGTACCTGCGCGCCCGCCAGCGTCATCAGCCGCGACAGCTCCTGAAACCGCAGGTCAAAGCAGATGCAAAGCCCCATTTTGCCCCAAGGCGTGTCGAACACCGTCACATCGTCTCCGGCGGTCAGGGTGTCCGACTCCCGAAAACGCTGGCCGCCGTCCACGTCGATGTCGAAAAGGTGTATTTTCCGGTGCCGGGCGGCGCACCGTCCGTCCGGCGCAAAGACATAGCTGGTGTTGTACACCCTGCCGCCGTCCAGCTCCGGGATGGAGCCGCCCACCACCCACAGGTGGTTTTCCGCAGCGGCGCGGGACAGCATCTGATACGCCGCGCCGCCCGCCGCCTCGCCGTAGGCGCGGAAGCAGCCGTTGTCGTAGGGGCAGCAGAACATCTCCGGCAGCACCGCCATGTCCGCCCCCTTTACGGAGGCCAGCAGCGCCTCCGCGTGCCGGAGGTTTTCCGCCTTGTCCGCCGTAACTGCCATCTGTATCTGCGCAAGCCTCATACCGCCACGCTCCTTCTCAGTATTCCCGCAGCACCAGCTCGGTCACACCCTCGCTGATGCTGACCATGCGCTTGACCTGACTGCGATGCCCGTAGGTCAGCCACAGCATATCCCGAATGGCCGTGCCGCCGCGATAGCCGTGGATCAGCCGCAGCCGATAGGTGCCAAGACCAGCCCGGCGCAGGGCGGCGTCTACCGCGATCTGCGCCTGATAGGTATTCATGCCGTGGAGATCCAGCTCCACCACACCTCCGGTCATGATACCGCCTCCTTTCACTCCCCACCATCATACGGGAAATGAATTGTATTTTCAACCGTTTTGTGGTAAGATGCCCTCTGAGAATACAGACTGTGAGGGAACTATGAAGATTTTAGTGGTATCCGATTCCCACGGCAAGGTGGATAACCTGATACGGGCGGTGGAGCTGACCTACCCCGACTATGTGCTGCATCTGGGCGACTGCCAGCGGGATCTGGAAAAGCTGCGGCAGGCGTTTCCCGTGCTGCCCATGGAGGGCGTACCGGGAAACTGCGACTACGGCAGCTGCGACCAGCCGGAGCGGCTCATCGAGCTGGGCGGCGTGCGCATCCTGATGCTCCACGGCCACACACGGGGCGTGAAGTCCGACGTGATGCGGGCGGTGTGGGCCGCACGGGAGTGCGGTGCGCAGGTGCTGCTGTTCGGTCACACCCATCGTCCCATGGTGGACAACGACGGCACACTGCTGGTGCTGAATCCCGGCGCCGCCGGCGACCCGCTGCGCCCCACCTGCGGCATCCTCACCATCGAAAACGGCAAAGCGGACGTCCGGACGCTGAACCTCTGAAAGGAGCAACACTATGCTGACCATCGGCTGTCACCTCTCCGCCTCCGACGGCTTTCTGGCCATGGGGCGGACGGCGCTGGATATCGGCGCCAATACATTCCAGTTTTTCACCCGCAATCCCCGGGGCAGCAAGGCCAAGGCCATCGACCCCGACGACGCGGCGGCGCTGATGGTGCTGCTGGCGGAAAACGGGTTTGGGCCGCTGGTGGCCCACGCGCCCTACACCATCAATCCCTGCTCCAAGACGGAGCGTACCCGGGAGTTTGCCCGCATGACGCTGGCGGACGACCTGAAGCGTATGGAATACCTGCCGGGGAACTACTACAACTTCCACCCCGGCAGCCACACGGAGCAGGGGATGGAGACGGGCATCCGCCAGATCGCGGAGACCCTCAACGCCATCCTCCGGCCGGAATACCGCACCACGGTGCTGCTGGAGACCATGTCCGGCAAGGGCTCGGAGGTGGGCGGCCGCTTCGAGGAGCTGCGGGAGATCATCGACCACACGGAGCTGGGGGAAAAGGTGGGCGTCTGTCTGGACACCTGCCACGTCTCCGACGCGGGCTACGACATCGCCGGGGACATCGACGGCGTACTGACGGAGTTTGACCGGGTCATCGGCCTTGCAAAGTTGAAGGCGGTGCATATCAACGACAGCATGAACCCGCTGGGCGCCCACAAGGACCGCCACGCCCGTATCGGCGAGGGGTATCTGGGGGAGGCGGCCTTTGACCGCATCATCAACCACCCGGCGCTGCGGGAGCTGCCCTTTATTCTGGAGACGCCCAACGATCTGGCGGGATACGCCCGGGAGATCGCGCGGCTGCGGGAGTTGAGGGCGGAATGATGCTGGGCATATCGGCGATTTTTCTTTTCCTGCTGGGCGCGGCGGGGCTGGCGTTCCACTCCACCCTGCCCGCCACGGGTCATATCCGCCCCGGCTTTTTTGTGTTCTACACCAATTTGAGCAATCTGCTGCTGGCGGTATACCAGCTGGCGCTGGGCGTCAGCAGCTTCTTCCCCGGCAGCGGCGTGCTCCGGCTGCTCAGCGCCCCCGGCATGGCGCTGAGCATGACGCTGTGCATCTTCGTGACACACCTGATCTACCAGTGGGTGCTGGTGCCGTCGGCCACCAAGAGCGGCAAGAGCCTGTCGGATATCGGGCTGAGCAGCTTCGGCAACCTGTGCGTCCACTATATCGTGCCGTGGCTGACGGTGGTGCAGTGGCTGCTGTGGCAGGACAAGAGCGGTCTGACGGTGCGGCACGCCCTGTATTGGCTGGCGCTGCCGCTGGCGTATTTCGCCTTCGGCATGGCGCGGGGCGCCACAGGGAGGCCCATCGGACACACGAAGCACTGCTACCCCTACCCCTTTATGGATCCGCGGGTCATGGGCAAGCGGTTCTGGCCGGTGGTGGTGCTGCTCATCATCGCCTTTTTCGGACTGGGCTGCCTGTTCGTGAGCGTGGGCCGACTACTGTGAGATGAAAAAAGAGAGGCGTTCCGGGAGGAACGCCTCTCTTTTTTCGTTGCAGGGCGGCTCAATAGCCGATCTTGCGGTCCACATACCGCTTCAGCGGGCGGCCGGCGGCATAGTTCTCCAGATCCTCGCAGAACAGGGCTACATTTTTGTCGCGGGTGTAGCCCAGACTCATCTGGCCGGAGATATGGGGCGTGATAAGCAGGTTCTTGGCGTCCCACACCGGGTCGCCTGCGGGGATGGGCTCCTTTTCAAACACATCCAGCGCCGCGCCTGCCAGCTTCCCGGCGTTCAGCGCCTCCACCAGCGCGGGCTGGTCAATGGCGGTGCCGCGGCCTACGTTGACCACATACGCCGTCTCCGGCAGCAGGGCGATGCGGTCGCGGGACAGGATGCCCACGGTGTCCGCCGTGGAGGGCAGCGCCATCACCAGAATATCGGTATCCGGCAGCAGGCTGTCCAGCTCTGCGTGGGTGTACACCCCGTCAAAGGCGGGGTCGGCGGCTTTCTTGGTGCGGCGGACGCCCCGGATCTCCTTGGCGCCCATGGCCTTGGCGCGGCGGGCAAACTCCGTGCCGATGTCGCCGGTACCCAGCACCGTGATGGTGCTGCCAATGATGGAGCGCATGGGCATTACCGGCCCCCAGCGGTGGGCGTCGGCATGGTGCAGATAGGTGTCGGCGTGACGCAGCAGCATCAGCGTGACCATGATGAGATGCTCGGCGATGGTGACGCCGTAGGCGCCGGAGGAGTTGCTCAGCATCACCTCCGGCGAGGGGTACAGGGCGTCGTCCAGATAGGCGTCCACGCCGGCAAAGCTGCCGCAGAACCACTTCATGCCGGTGAAGGTCTTCAGGTCGCCGGGCTTGGGCATCCCGTGCACCACCTCATAGGTGCCGGCCAGCTCCGCCGGCACACGGCAGTCGGGGTAGTAGTCCACCGCAAAGCCGCAGCGTGCGGCGGTGCTGTCGATGAGCGCGTGGTGAGACGGCTCCAAATAATCTGCGAGAACGGCAATTTTCTTCATCGGTATACCTCCAGTATTTTTTCCGCGCAGCGCATCCCGTCAGCGGCGGCGGACAGGATACCGCCGGCATAGCCGGCGCCCTCGCCGCAGGGGTACACGCCGCGGATATTGGCCTCATAGTGTTCATCCCGTACCAGCCGCACCGGGGAGGACGAGCGGGTCTCCACACCGGTGAGCAGGGCGTCTGGGTCGTCGTAGCCCCGGAGCCTTCGCCCCAGCTCCGGCAGCGCCAGCGCCAGCGTCTCGCTGATAAAGGGCGGCAGGCAGCGGTGCAGGTCGGTGTAGGTGACGGCGGGCAGATAGCTGGGCTGTACATTCCCCGGCCCCGTGGAGGGGCGGCCTGCCAGAAAATCCTCCACCCGCTGGCAGGGGGCGCGGTAGTCGCCGCCGCCCAAGGCGAAGGCGGCGTCCTCCAGCTGCCGCTGGAGCCGGATGCCCGCAAGAGGGTGCTCGTCCGGGAAGTCGGCGGGGGTGACGTTCACCAGCAGCGCACCGTTGATGTTCTCCCGGTCGCGGGCGTATTCGCTCATGCCGTTGGTGACCACGCGCCGCGTTTCCGACGCGGCGGCCACCACCTGTCCGCCGGGACAGACACAGAAGGAAAAGGCGCTGCGTCCGTTGGGCAGGTGGCAGGACAGCTTGTAGGTGGCGGGAGGCAGGGAGGGGTGACCCGCCAGCCTTCGGTAGCGGGCGGCGTCCACCGCCGACTGCCGGTGCTCGATGCGCACCCCCATGGCGAAGGGCTTCTGCTCCATGGCAACACCTGCGTCGTACAGCATCTCGAAGGTATCACGGGCGCTGTGACCCAGCGCCAGCACGACCTGCCGGGCGGGGAGGGTGTAAAGCTGCTCTCCTTGCCGGACGGTGACGGCGGTGAGGGCATCGTCCTGCACCGTCAGCCCCTCCAGCCGCGCGCCGAAGCGGATGTCCGCGCCCAGCGCCAGCAGCTGCCGCCGCAGGGCTTGCAGGGCGATGTGGAGCTTGTCGGTACCCACATGGGGCAGCGCGTCGGCGAGGATACTCTCCGGCGCGCCGCAGGACACCAGCTCCTCCATGATGAAGCGGTGGCGCAGGTCGCGGGTGCCGGTGTTCAGCTTGCCGTCGGAAAACGCCCCGGCGCCGCCCTCACCGAACTGGACGTTGCTCTCCGTGTCCAGCTCACCGGTGGCCCAGAAACACTGTACGTCCCGCTGCCGCTGCTCCACGCACTGTCCCCGCTCCAGCAGGATGGGGCGTGCGCCGCATTTTGCCAGCACCAGCGCGGCAAACAGTCCGGCAGGTCCCGCGCCTACTACGATGGGGCGCACCTCCGGCGGGGAGACGGGGGCGGGGAGCGCGTACCGCTCCGGCGTGTAGGCGGTGACGCGCTTATCCCGGCAGCGGCGCAGCAGCGCGGCCTCCTGCGGGGCGGAGACCGCCACGGTGTACACGAAGGTCAGGCTCTCCCGCGCGTCGATGGCGCGGCGCAGCACCGTCAGGCCTGTCAGCGCCGACGGCTCCACCCGCAGCAGCCGGGCGCACTTATGCAGCAGCACATCTTCCGGTTCATCCGGCAGCAGCCGCAGCTGGTCGATCCGCAGCATGGCGTTCACCTCGTTTTCAAAAAGTTAAAATTTCCAGCGAAAACTTAAAGCTTGGATTAAGGAAACTGTTTATCCTAATAGACATAGAAAAGAAAACAGCTTCCGGCGGCGGTATCATACCACGATTTGCCCGCCGCTACAAGCCAAAACACAGAACTTGCCGAAAAAGGAGGCATTCTTTATGTACTACAACGACGATTTCAGAAACAGCGACCAGTACCGCTACACCAACCGGGATCAGCTGCCCCACGATGACTATGCCCCCGATCCCAACCGGGTGCCGGTACAGCCGCCGGTGCAGCCGAAGAAGCAGGGCTTCTTCCACCGCGCCGCCGTAAAGGTGACGGCACTGATCCTGGCCTGCGCCGTGGCAGGCGGTCTGGCGGGCTGGGGCGGCGCGGCCATTGCCGGCAGCGGCAGCAACAGCGGCAAGACCACCATCCAGCAGAGCGACCGCCAGCCGGTAACGGTGCAGGCCAAGAAGGTGGACGGCCAGACGAAGATGGATCCGGCGACGGTGTACGCCTCCGTGGTGAACAGTGCCGTGTCCATCAACTGCTCCGCCACCAGCACCAACATCTTCGGCCAGCAGACCCAGACCGCCTCCTCCGGTAGCGGCTTCATCATCACCGAGGACGGCTATGTGGTCACCAACTACCATGTGGTCAGCGGTGCAAGCTCCGTGCAGGTGACACTGTATAACGGCGACACCTATGATGCCACCGTCATCGGCGGCGACAGCGACTACGATGTGGCGGTGCTGAAGATCAACGCCTCCGGCTTGCAGCCCGTGACGCTGGGCGAGAGCGCCGACGTCAACGTGGGCGACACCGTGCTGGCCATCGGCAACCCGCTGGGCGAGCTGACGTTCTCCATGAGTCAGGGCATCGTGTCCAGCTGTGACCGCGCCATCAACGTGGACGGTACCCCCTTCAACATGATCCAGGTGGACTGTTCCATCAACCCCGGCAACTCCGGCGGCCCGCTGGTCAACCTGTACGGCGAGGTGGTGGGTATCGTGTCCGCCAAGTACTCCAGCTATTCCAGCACCACCGTGGAGGGTCTGGGCTTCGCCATCCCCATCAGTGACGTGCGCAGCATCATCACCGACATCATGGAAAACGGCGCTGTGACGGATAAGGCCTACATGGCCATCACCGCCGGTACCATGAATGAGCAGATGGCGGCACAGTTCAATATCGACGTCACGGAGGGCGTGTTCGTCTACTCCGTGGTGGAGGGCGGCGCCGGTGAAAAGGCAGGTCTGCGTCTGGGCGACGTCATCACCAAGATGGGCGACAAGACCCTGACCTCCCGGCAGGATCTGTCAGCCGCCATGAAGGGCTACCGCGCCGGTGACACCGTGACCCTCACCGTCTACCGCGGCGGGCAGTATATCGAGGTGGAGCTGACCTTTGACGCCCAGCCCCAGAACACCGGCTCCGAGGAGGACAACACCCAGAGCAGCGGCAATAACGGCGGCAACGGCGGCAACGGCGGCAGCGGCCAGATGCCCGGAAACTGGGATAACTGGCAGGATTTCTACAACTACTTCTTCGGCAACCGCGGTTGACTCGGAAGCGAAAATAAGGGAGGCGGAGAGCGGCATGACCTGCCGCTCTCCGCTTTTTCCGGCGCTGCGGCAGGGTGCGGGGAAATTTCTCTTGTACTCCGGGGGAAAGTAGTATATAATATACGGTATTAAATTGCGCCTATATTCAATTTGTTACTATTTCCGAAGAAAGGAAGTCAGCTATGATAAAAGTTCCCACTGAGTACGGTGAGATCACCATCAGCGACGCGGTGTTCACCACGATCACCGGCGCGGCCGCCACCAACTGCTTCGGCGTCAAGGGTATGGCACAGCGCAGCGTGACGGATGGTCTTGTCCACCTGCTGCGTCCGGAGGCCATGAGCAAGGGCGTCAAGGTCACCTACAACGACGACGGTACCGTTTCCATCGAGCTGCATATCATCGTGGAAAACGGCGTCAATATCACCACTGTCTGCCGTTCCATCATGAGCGAGGTCAAATATGTGGTCAATCTCAACACCGGCGTCACCGTTAAGACGGTGAACGTCTGCGTGGATTCCGTCACGGTGTGACATCGCTAAGAAGGAGAAATACGACATGACAGATAGGATCAGCGGCGGCGCCTTCAAGCAGATGGTCGCCTTCGGCGCCGCGTGCATTGCCCAGCAGAAACAGACCATCAACGATCTCAACGTGTTCCCGGTGCCGGACGGCGACACCGGCACCAATATGTGCCTGACCATCCAGACGGCGGTGAACGAGCTGCGCAAGTGCCAGCCCGCCACGGTGGACGAGGCCGCCAAGGTCACGGCCTCCGGCCTGCTGCGGGGCGCCCGCGGCAACTCCGGCGTCATTCTGTCCCTGCTGTTCCGGGGCATGAGCAAGGTGCTCAAGGGTACGGCGGAGGCGGACGGCGTACAGCTGGCCGCCGCCATGCAGGAGGGCGTCGCCACCGCCTACGGCGCGGTGATGAAACCCGCGGAGGGCACGGTGCTCACCGTGTCCCGTCTGGCCGCCCAGCGCGCGCTGGAGGCGGCGGGGGAGCAGAACTCCGCCGAGTACGTGCTGGAGGAGGCCATCAAGACCGGCTACGCCACGCTGGCGGAGACCATCGAGATGAACCCGGTGCTGAAAAAGGCCGGTGTGGTGGACGCCGGCGGCAAGGGCTACCTCATCATTCTGGAGGGTATGCTCCGCGCCCTGCGGGGTGAGGAGATCCCGGAGGTGGAGGAGCAGACCGAGGAGAAGGCGGACTTTGCCGCCATCGGCGACGAGGATATCACCTTCGCCTTCGACACTGTGTTCACCGTCCGCAAGACCACGGATCGCCCGCTGGACGGCCTGCGCGCCTATCTGGGCAGCATCGGCGACAGTCTGGTCATCGGCGAGGATGACGAGTCCTTCAAGGTCCACGTCCACACCGACACGCCGGGCGACGCCCTGAACGAGGCTCAGAAGTACGGCACGCTGGAGCTGGCGAAGATCGAGAATATGCGCACCCAGGCGGCGGATCTGGCGGCAGGCCGGAAGGCCCAGTCCACCGACGATCTGGACGCCATCGAGGAGGAGCTGGAGAACGGCGCCTGCGCCGTGGCCGCGCCGGAGAAGCGGTATGGCTTTCTGGCGGTCTGCGCCGGGGACGGCCTTGCCGCCGTGTTCCGCGATCTGGGCGTGGACCGCATCGTGTCCGGCGGCCAGACCATGAACCCCTCCACCGAGGCCATCCTGCGGGAGATCGACCAGACCCCCAGCGAGGTGGTGTTCGTGCTGCCCAACAACAAGAACATCATCATGGCAGCCCAGCAGTGCGTGGGCCTGACGGAGAAGGAAGTCATCGTTGTCCCCACCGCCACCGTGCCGCAGGGCATCTCCGCCATGATGTGCGTGGACACGGAGGAGCCGGATCCGCAGAATATTTTGCAAGCCATGACCGACGCCGCGGCCAATGTCACCACGGCGCAGATCACCTACGCGGCGCGGAACTCCGACTTTGACGGCTTTGCCATCAACGAGGGGGACTATCTGGCGCTGTGCGACGGCAAGCTGCTGGGTACCGACCGCAGCCTCGATGTGCTGCTGGAGCGTCTGGCCCAGCTGGCAGTGGAGAAGAGCGCCGAGTTCATCACCGTCTATGCCGGTGAGGGCGTGTCCGACGAGGATGCCGACCGCGCCGCGCAGCTGTTCCAGACGGCGTGTCCCGATGCGGAGGTCAGTGCGCTGCCCGGCGGACAGCCGGTGTACTACTACATCGTGGCCATCGAATAACGACAACAAATAGTATAATTCGGCAAAAAGAACACCCTGCGTATTCGCGCAGGGTGTTCTTTTCCGTATATGGGGCGGCTCAGGTGATGGACGCCAGCTCCTCGTTGACCTGCGCCTCGCAGCTCCGCATGGCGAGGATGGTCTTTTCCATCAGCTCCTCCAGCGTCCAGCCCAGACGCTCCGCGCCGGTCTGGATGACATCGCGGGAGCAGCCGGCGGCAAACTTCTTGTCCTTGTATTTCTTTTTCAGACTGCTGACCTCCATATCCATCACGCTCTTGCTGGGACGCATACGGGCGGCGGCGCCGATAAGCCCGGTCAGCTCGTCGGCGGCAAACAGCACCTTCTCCATCTGGTGGGTGGGCTCCACGTCGCACACGAGGCCGTAGCCGTGGGAGCAGACGGCGTGGATGAACTCGTCGCTGCACCCTGCCTTTTCCAGCAGCTCCGGCGCCTTGAGACAGTGCTGCTCCGGCCACATCTCAAAGTCGATGTCGTGGAGCAGGCCCACCGTGGCCCAGAAATCCGCGTCCTCCCCATAGCCCAGCTCATTGGCGTACCAGCGCATGACGCCCTCCACCGTCAGGGCGTGGAGGATATGGAACGGCTCCTTGTTATACGTCTTCAGGGCGGCCAGCGCCGCTTCGCGGGAAATGCACTCCTTCATCTTTACAGACCTCCTTCGTGCATTTGAATTGCCCCCTATTTTAACAGGTTATTCCCCGATGTCAAGCAGTTTTCCAGCAGGTGCAGCAGCATGGCGGCGTGGCCGTACTCCGCCCGGCTCAGGCGCTGAAAAAGCTCCCGCAGGCATACGTCCTCCGTGTCCTCCGCCGCCTGTGCGTAGGCCGCGCCGCCGCAGGTCTCCTCATGGTACAGTTCCCGCAGCAGCTGGCACCAGGGCAGAGGCGGCTCCTGCCCTGCGGCGGCAGGGGGCTGATAGCATTTGCCGGTCATCAGGTAGTGGGCGGCCAGCAGCGTCCGGCCGTGGGAGAACTCCTCCTCCGCCATACGCAGCAGCACCCGGCGGGCGGCGGGGGGTGCGCTGCGGGCATGGCACCGATAGGCGCGTGCCATGGACACCTCCTCATCGATCAAGCGCCGCAGCCGGGCAAGGCCGTCCTCCGGCGGGGCAGCCATGCAGCAGGCGGTCTCGTCCGGCTCGGACAGCGGATCAAAGGGCGACACCTCCGGCAGCACACGCCGCCAGACGGCCTCCGACAGCTTTCGGTCATAGGGTAAACGCAGCTCCTGTTCCATGTTTGAACGCCTCCTTCTCACGGCATACTATGCGGGAGGGAGAGGCAAAGCGCCTGTCTGCGCCAGCTATACCGAAACATACAGGAAAAGATTGCTTTTCTTCTGAAAATCTGTTACACTGACACAGTTGTAAAGCGCTTACGCTTTTCCGGAGGACTGTTGCATATATCACATCACCTCGGCGGCGCCTCTGGTATACTTCAGATACTACCTCAGAGAGAGGAGAGCTATCCATGCTGGAACTGCAAAATATCTGTTACCGCGTGTCCACTCCCGAAGGGGAGCAGGACATTCTGAAAAACGTGTCCGTCACCATTCCCGACCATAAGCTGGTGGTGTTCACCGGCCCCAACGGCGGCGGCAAGACCACGCTGGCCAAGATCATCATGGGTCTGGTGCGGCCCACCTCCGGCCGCGTCCTCTATAACGGCGAGGATGTGACGGAGCTGTCCATCACCGAGCGCGCCCGCCGGGGCATCAGCTACGGCTTCCAGCAGCCGCCCCGGTTCAAAGGCATCACCGTCCACGACCTGCTGCTGCTGGCGGCGGGGAAGGAGCAGCTCAGCAAGGACAAGTGCTGCGCCTACCTGACCAAGGTGGGTCTGTGCGCCAACGACTATCTGGACCGCGAGGTGGACGTGTCCCTGTCCGGCGGCGAGGTCAAGCGCATCGAGATCGCCACCATTCTGGCGCGGCAGAGCGACCTGATGATCTTCGACGAGCCGGAGGCGGGCATCGACCTGTGGAGCTTCGCACGGCTCACCGAGACCTTTGAGCAGATCCATCAGGAGGGTCACGCCACCATGATCATCATCTCCCATCAGGAGCGTATCATCCGTCTGGCCGATGAGATCATGGTCATCGCCAACGGGCAGATCGCCCACCGCGGCAGCACCGAGGAGGTATTCCCCCTCATTCTGGCGGATACGCTGGGCGGCTGCCCCGTGCTGGAGAGAAAGGAGGGCGCACAATGATCACCGATATTGACGCCAAGCTGCTGGAAAAGATCGCCGACCTGACAGGCCAGCCTGTGGGCGCCTTCAACATCCGCAAGGACAGCGGCTGCGAGGCCCGCCAGTCCACCGAGCATATTGAGATCACGCCCCGCGCCGACGGCAAGCAGGGCATCGACATCCGCATCAAGCCCGGCACGAAGGGGGAGAAGTGCTACATCCCCGTCATCATCAGCAAGACCGGCCTGAGCGAGCTGGTCTACAACGACTTCTACGTGGGCGACGACTGCGACGTGGAGATCGTGGCGGGCTGCGGCATCCACAACTCCGGCTGCGACGAGAGCCGTCACGACGGTGTGCATACCTTCCACATCGGCAAAAACGCCCGGGTGCGGTACAGCGAGAAGCACTACGGCGAGAACGACCCCGGTCAGACCGGCGGCAACGTGATGAACCCCAAGACGGTGGTGTATCTGGGGGAGAACGCCTCCATGCAGATGGATACCGTTCAGATCCGGGGCATCGACTCCACCAAGCGCGAGACGGACTTCTTCTGCGAGGCCGGCAGCGAGGTGGTGGTGACGGAGCGCCTGCTGACCCACGGCAGCCAGACGGCGGAGAGCGACATGAACATCCAGCTCAACGGCCGCGACGCCAAGGGCCGGGTGATCTCCCGCTCCGTGGCGCAGGATCAGTCCCATCAGGTGTTCCGCCCCGTTATGGTGGGCAACGCCCAGTGCTTCGGCCACGTCCAGTGCGACAGCATCATCATGGGACAGGCCAAGATCGAGTCGGTACCGGCCATCACCGCCAACTGCCCCGACGCCCAGCTCATCCACGAGGCGGCCATCGGCAAGATCGCCGGTGACCAGCTTTTGAAGCTGGAGACGCTGGGACTGACGGAGGAGGAGGCGGAGGATACCATCCTCAAGGGCTTCCTCGCCTGAAAAAGACATACAGAAAAAGACCGCCCACCGGGCGGTCTTTTTCTGTATGGAGGCTGTTATGGCCGGTTTTGCTTGAAGAAGCTGACCGCCACGGCGCCGGGGCCGGCGTGGGTGCCGATCACGCTGCCGATGGTGGTGTACCGCAGCGTTTCGGCGTGATCCGCCCAGAGCCAGCGGCTGTCCTCGATATACTTTTGCAGCAGGGCGTCGGACAGCCCGGTGTATCCCAGCAGAACGGGGCGGGAGAAATCCACGCCGCCCGCCTTCTGGATCTCCTGCGCCAGCAGGTTGTTGCCCATTTTGGAGCCGCGGGCCTTGCCCAGAAGCTGTATCTCCCCATCCGTAACGGCCAGCACCGGCTTGATTTGCAGCATCGTTCCGGCAAAGGCCAGACTCTTGGAGATGCGGCCGCCGCGCTTCAGGTATTCCAGCGTGTCCACCAGCGCCACCGTGACGATGTGCTGCTTTTCCTCATTCAGCCGTGCCGCGATCTCCGGCGCGGACAGACCCTCGTCCCGCAGCTGAAGCGCAAACTCTGTCAGGATGCCGCCGCCCACGGAGGCGTTGCCGCTGTCCACCACATATACGTTCTCATAGTCTGCCGCGGCGATGGATGCACTCTGACAGGTGCCGGAGAGCTTGCCGGACAGAGTGATGACCACGCAGCTCTCGCCCGCCTGCTTCGCCGCCTCGAATTCCTTGGCGAAGGCGTCCGGCGTGGCCTGACTGGTGGTGGGCAGGGTGTCCTCCTCCACCAGCTTTTCGTAAAAGGTCTTGTGGTCGATGGTCACGCCGTCGATATACTCCCGGTTGCCAAAATGTACCGTCAGAGGTACCACACGGACCTGCTCCTTGTATCCCGGCATCAGATCTGCCGTGGAATCTACGATGATCCTTGTTTTCACTGTTCCTTCCTTTCTGCCGCCAGCCGTTCCAGACCATCGCTGATGGCGGTCAGGCTCTTATACAGGCTGGCGCGCTCCTCCTCGGTCAGCTCCCGGCTGACCTCCGCCAGAACGGCCTCGATCCGCGCAGAGATCCGCGCACCGACCGTCCGGCCCTTGTCCGTCAGGCGCAGCGGCGTTTTGTACCGCTTGCCCGCCTCCCTGCCGGCGAGGTAGCCCTGCTCCTCCAGGTACAAAAGCGCCCGGGAGATGGTGGCCTTATTCTCCTCGCAGTGGTCGCAGAGCGCCGCCGCCGTCATGTCCGTTCCCCGATACAGGTAGTACAGGCAGGAGATATGGACGCTGCGCAAACCCAAGTCCGTCATCTCCTGATTTTTTATGCGCCGTATGTTCCGGCTGATCCGGTTCAGCAGCACCGTAAAGGTTTCAAACCGTTCCATGAAAGAACCTCCTTGCTTGTTGAACAATCAACAAGCGCTATGATACCAGAGACTTGTTGAAAAGTCAACAAGAACTTTGGCAGGGCGCGCCGACCTGCGGCGTGATCCCTCCGAAAACCGCTGCCGGCCTATTGACAAGCGGCGGACGCGGCATTATAATACATCAAAAATGAATGATTCAAAAAAGAATGATAAGGGGGGCGATCAACGTGTCGCTGGGTATCGAGTTCTCGCGGAAGTTGGCGCTGGCGTACAACGCGGTGTGCAAGCCGCTGTGCCGGGAGCTGGGACTGTCGAAAACGGCCTTTGATATCCTGATGTTTCTGGGCAACAACCCTACTTACAAAACAGCCAGAGACGTGGTGGAGCTGCGCTGTCTCAAGGCAAATCTGGTGTCCGTCAACGTGGACCGGCTGGTGCAGGAGGGATACCTCATCCGGCGGCAGGCGGCGGGCGACCGCCGCAAGACGGAGCTGCTGTGTACGGACAAGGCGCAGCCTGTCATAGCGCGGGGGCGGCAGCTCCAGAGCGCCTTTTTCCAGCGGCTGTTTGCCGATATGGACGACGGGGCGCAGCGCGCCTTTTTTGCGGCCATGGAGATCATGGAGCAAAACCTGAATGCTATTTTGGAGGCGGAAGAATAACCCATGCAGATCTTAGTGACGATCCTTGTAACATTTTTCGCGGGTATGGGCGCGGGCCTCGGCACCGGCTTTGCCGGGATGAGCGCCGCCGCGGTCATCAGCCCCATGCTGATTACGTTTTTGGGCATCGAGCCCTATATGGCGGTGGGCATCGCCCTGTCCGCCGACGTGCTGGCCAGCGCCGTCTCAGCCTACACCTACCATAAGAACAAAAATCTGGATGTGAAGAACGGCCTTATCATGATGGCGAGCGTGCTGACCTTCACGGTGGTGGGCAGCTATGCCGCCAGCCTGCTGCCATCGGCGACCATGGGCGGCTTCGCCGTGTTCATGACGTTCCTGCTGGGCATCAAGTTCATTGTGCGTCCGGTCATGACCACCAAGGAGTCCATGGCGCAGGTCTCTGCCAAAAAGCGGGCGATCCAGTCGGTGGTCTGCGGCGTCATGATCGGCTTTATCTGCGGCTTTGTGGGCGCTGGCGGCGGCATGATGATGCTGCTGATCTTGACCAGCGTGCTGGGCTATGAGCTGAAGACCGCCGTAGGCACCAGCGTGTTCATCATGACCTTCACGGCGCTGACGGGTGCGGTGTCCCACTTCGCCATCGGCGGTATGCCGGATCCCCTCACATGGGTGCTGTGCGTGATCTTTACGCTGATCTGGGCGCGCATCGCCGCCGTTTTTGCCAACAAAGCGCAGCCCAAGACCCTCAACCGCGCCACCGGCGTCGTGCTGGTGGTGCTGGGAGCGGTCATCATGGGCTTCCAGCTTTTGCACAAATAAGCCGTTTCGGGTGCGTTACGGAAGCCGGGAATTTTTTCGCACACCGGCTTGAGAAAAAGGACGCGGAATAGGCGGAGAAATATTCAGCGGAAGCGCAAAACAACCATCGGCATAACCGTAGACCGGTTATGCCGATGGTTTTGCTTTGCAATGACAAGAAAAACCTCGTAACCGGCATGGTTACGAGGTTTTCATCTGGAGGTGACACCCGGATTTGAACCGGGGAATGAGGGTTTTGCAGACCCTTGCCTTACCACTTGGCTATGTCACCGAACCGTCAGTCCGTTGGTTAGTATACTATATGAAGCGGCCTTTGTCAAGCGCGAAACCGTATTTCCTGCCGCTTTTCTTTTGACCGCCTCCACAGACGGCGGCGCGGGAAAAAGCGCCGCCCCGCAGGACGGCGCTTGCGCTTATTTCACATCCGGCAGGATGCCCAGCAGCACCAGCGGCTCTCCGCCGGTGTTGTCGATGCCGTGGGTGTGTCCCTCCGGGCAGTAGTGGGTCATACCCGCGGAGATGGCTGTGTCCGTGCCGTCGTCGTGGCATACGCCGCAGCCGGACAGGACATGGATGATCTCGCAGTTGCCCTGATGGGTGTGCAGCCCGATGGAGGAGCCGACGGGCAGCGTCAGCAGCAGGATGCGGCCCATATCGTCCTGCACGGCGGTGCGGACGTGCGCCTCGCCCTGCCCGCCCTTGAAGTGGGGGACGACCTGCACATCCAGCTTGTCAAATTCCAGCATCATAGGGCATCCTCGTCCTTTCCCTGCCGCATACTCCGCTTGATGGCGTTGCCGGTGGGGGTGGCGGCCAGACCGCCCAGCGCCGTTTCGCGGAATTCCACAGGCAGACGGCGGCCCACCTCACCCATGGCATCGATGACCTCGTCCACGGGGATGCGGCTGGTGATGCCCGCCATGGCCATGTCCGCCACGCTGACGGCGTTGACGGCGCCGATGACGTTGCGCTTCACGCAGGGAACCTCCACCAGACCCGCCACGGGGTCGCAGATCAGACCCATCAGGTTTTTCAGCGCCATGGCCACCGCGTGGCCGATCTGCTCGCCGGTGCCGCCCCGCAGGGCCACCAGCGCACCGGCTGCCATAGCCGACGCCGTGCCGATCTCCGCCTGACAGCCGCCGGAGGCGCCGGCGATACAGGCGCGGTGGGCGATGATGGCGCCGATGCCGCTGGCCACATACAGCGCCTCCAGGATCTGGTGCTGGGTCAGCTTCTCGTATTTGCACAGGGGCAGCAGTACCGCTGGCATCACGCCGCAGGCACCTGCGGTGGGCGCCGCCACGATCCGGCACATACAGGCGTTGGACTCCGCCATGGACAGCGCCTCGGTGATGACCTCGCTGATGTAGCCGCCGGACATGGCCTCGTCCCGGAAGCAGTACTGCCGCATTTTCATGCCGTCGCCGCCCACCAGACCGCTGACGCTGCGGCGGCGTCCGGTGTAGTTGTCGGCGGCGTCCGCCATGGCCTGCCACGTCAGCAGCATCTTGGCCATGGACTGGCTGCGGGTGACCTGCCGCTCCTCCATATCGGTCTCCAGCACGATCTCCCAGAAGGGTTTTCCCTCCTGCTCCATGCGGTCAAAGATCTCCTTCATCGAATCCAGAGACATCTTCATCCTCCTCCTTGTCGTAGTAGGTCATGGAAAGAATGCCCGGCAGCTCCGACAGGAACGCCACCTGATGGGGCTTGAGGTGCTGGTCGGTCTCGATGACCATCAGGGCGTCCCCGCCCCGCTTGTGGCGGTACAGACTCATGTTGGCCACATTGATCCGAAGCTGGCTGAGGATGGATGTCACCGCCGCCACCGTGCCGCTGGCGTCCTCGTTGCGGATGACCAGTGTGTTGTACATACCGGTGAAATTCACGTCGATGCCGTCCAGCTTGTTGACCATGATGCGCCCGCCGCCCAGAGAGGACGCCTGCATCACCAGCGTCTTGCCGTCGGCGGACCACGCCTCGACAACGGCGGTGTTGGGGTGGGCGTCCCGCAGATGGATCTCGTCGATGGTGTAGGACAGCCCCGCCTTTTTCGCCTCGTCAAAGGCGAAAGGCAGACGCGGGTCGTCGGGCTTCATGCCCAGCAGACCGCCCACCAGTGCGCGGTCGGTGCCGTGTCCGGGGCCTGTCTCGGCAAAGGAGCCGTACAGGTGGATGGCGGCCCTCACCGGCGGCGCGCCCAGCAGGGAGCGGGCCATGCAGCCGATCCGCGCCGCGCCCGCCGTGTGGGAGCTGGACGGCCCGATCATCACGGGACCCAGAATATCAAAAATATCCAACATGGGAACACTCCTTTCATGGGATGGGAAGCGATTTTTTGCCGTGTGTTCAGTTCAGGAAGTCCTTGAGCTTCTTGGAGCGGGAGGGGTGACGCAGCTTCCGCAGAGCCTTGGCCTCGATCTGGCGGATGCGCTCACGGGTGACGTTGAACTCCTTGCCGACCTCCTCCAGCGTGCGGGTACGGCCATCCTCGATGCCGAAGCGCAGCTTCAGCACCTTCTCCTCGCGGGGGGTCAGGGTGCTGAGCACGTCCACCAGCTGCTCCTTCAGCAGGGTGAAGCTGGCGGCCTCGCTGGGCTCGGACGCGGCCTCGTCGGGGATGAAGTCGCCCAGATGGGAGTCCTCCTCCTCGCCGATGGGCGTCTCCAGAGACACCGGCTCCTGTGCGATCTTCAGGATCTCGCGCACCTTGTCCACGGGCATATTCATCTCCTCGCTGATCTCCTCGGGACTGGGATCGTGACCCAGCTCCTGCAAAAGCTGACGGGAGACGCGGATGACCTTGTTGATGGTCTCCACCATGTGGACGGGGATGCGGATGGTGCGGGCCTGATCGGCGATGGCGCGGGTGATGGCCTGCCGGATCCACCATGTGGCGTAGGTGGAGAACTTGTAGCCCTTGGTGTAGTCGAACTTCTCCACCGCCTTGATCAGACCCAGATTGCCCTCCTGGATCAGGTCGAGGAACAGCATACCGCGGCCCACATAGCGCTTGGCGATGGACACCACCAGACGGAGGTTGGCCTCGGCCAGCTGCTGCTTGGCGCGCTCACCGGCCTTGACCTGCTTTTTCAGCTGCGCCAGCTCCTCGGCGGACAGCGTCTCGCCGTTGGCCTCCGCCTCGTCCAGACGCTCCTTGGCCCCCCGGCCGGCGGTCATGGCCGTAGCCAGCTCCACCTCCTGATCGGCGGTGAGCAGAGGCACCTTGCCGATCTCCTTCAGGTACATACGAACGGGGTCGTCGATGTTGAAGCTGTCCACCAGCGAGTTGGGATCGACCAGCTCCTCCTCCTCGATCTCGGCAATGGCCTCCATGGGAGGCTCGCCGTCCTCATCCGGCAGACCTACCAGAAACTCCTCGGAGCCGACCTCGATGCCCAGCGTCTCCAGCGAGTCGTAGATGGAGTCCATCTGGTCGCCGTCCAGATCCATCTCGTCCAGCACCTCGGACAGCTCGCCGGAGTCCAGACGGCCCTTCTTCTTGCCCTTGACGAACAGCTCCTTCAGCTTTTCGTTGGCCGTCAGAAGTGCGGCGGCGGGCAGCGTGGCGATGGTCTTGTCATCCAGCTTGCCCTTCGACGCGACGGGCAGCTTATCATCCGCCTTCTCGGCGGGCTTTGCATCGTCAGCGGCCGCAGTCTTGGCGGTCTTGACATCCTTCTCCTGCTGCTGGGCCTTGTCCGCAGCCAGCAGAGAGTCCGCCATTTCCTTGAGCTGCTGGGCGGTGTACTTTTCTTCTGTCATGTTCGCTTTCCTCCATAACCTTTCTTATCTTTATATGTATCGCGGGCGGCGGCCAGCGCGTCCATGGCGCTGCGGCCGCTGCGTTTTGCATATTCCTCGCGGATGATGCGGATGTAATCCGTCAGCGCCTGATGGGCGTTGGCGGCGGACTCCGGCTTTTGCAGGAGGGTGGTCAGATGGCTCATCTCCTCCGGCGTCAGCGCCGCGGACAGCGCCGCCATGCTGCTGCCGCCCCGGCAGCGCCACAGCTCACTGTAAATGCGGCCCAGCAGGGGCGAGGAGAACTCCTCCTCCCGCAGAGGCGGCTCCGCCGGGAACAGGCCGTCGTCCTGCATCAGAAGCCGGATAACGCCCTCCTCGGCCATGGCACTGCGCAGATCGTCATAGCGGATGGCGCGCTCCGTGGGCTGGAGGGTGCGGCTGAGATTCAACTCCTGCCGCTCCTGCACCCGCCGGTCCCGGTTGATGCGGCGCTTGAAGGCGCGCTGCACCTCCATACGCATGGCCTCCGGCGACAGCCCCGCCGTCTGGGCGGCGCGGTTGGTGTACACGTCCCGCTCCACGGCGTTTTCGAGCTTGCATAGCTCCTCCGCCATCTCCCCGGCGTAGCCGATGCGCCCCTCGTCGGAGGTCAGGTCGTACTTACCGGCGATCTGGGCCATGCGGAACTCCACGCCGTTCTCGCTGCCGGACAGCAGGTTTTCAAAGGCGGCGGCGCCGTGGTTCTTGATGAAATCGTCGGCGTCCTGCTTGACGTATTTGCCGTCCACCAGACGGTTGGGCAGCTTCAGCACCTTGACGGTGAACTCGGAGTTGCTCAGCAGCTCCAGCGCGCGCTGGGTGGCCAGCTGACCGGCGTTGTCGTTGTCGTAGCACAGCACCAGCTCCTTGGTGAAGCGGCTCAAAAGGCGGGTCTGCTCCACCGTCAGCGCCGTACCCATGGAGGCCACGGCGTTGTCAAACCCTGCCTGATGCAGCGTCACCACGTCCAGATTGCCCTCGCAGAGGATGATGTTGGGGCGCTTCGTCTTTTTCGCCAGATTCAGCCCGTAGAGGATGCGGCGCTTGCTGTATGTAATGGTCTCGGTGGTGTTCATGTACTTCGGCTCGGAGTTGTCGATGACGCGGCTGCCGAAGCCCACCACGTCGCCCCGCGTGTCGATGACCGGCAGCATCAGACGGCTGCGGAACTTGTCGTACAGCCGCCCGTTCTTGCCGTTGACCACCAGACCCGCCGCCAGCAGCTCCTGCTTGGTGTAGCCCTTGCGCGTCATGGCGGTGAGCAGACCGTCCCACCGGTCGGGGGACGCGCCCATGCCGAAGCGGACGGCGATGCTTTTCCGGATCTGCCGCTTGTCCAAATAACTCTGCACCGCCTTGCCCTCCGGGGAGCAGAGCAGGTCATAGTACCAGCGGGCGGCGTCCCGGTTCAGCTCCAGCACCCGGCGGCGCAGCTTGTCCGCGTCGGAGCGTTCCTCCTCCTCCGGCACCGGCAGGTTGGCGCGCTTGGCCAGAAACCGCACAGCCTCGGGAAAGGTCAGGTTTTCGATCTCCATGATGAAGTTGATAACGCCGCCGCCCTTCTTGCAGCCGAAGCAGTGGTAGATCTGCTTGTCCGGCGACACGGAGAAGGAGGGCGTCTTTTCGTTGTGGAACGGACACAGGCCGAACAGGTTGCCGCCCTTGCGCTGCAAGGCGACGTAGCCGGACACCACATCCACGATGTCGCTGCGGGCGATGAGCTCGTCCAGAAAGCGCTGATCGAACACGAAAACGTTCCTCCTCTCCGAAAACAGGTGTGCATGGCGGTGTGCAACATACCACCACATTAGAGTATACCGCAAAAAACGGCGTTTTCCTCTTTTTCTGCGAAAAAAATTTCACCTTATTATAATATACGGCGTCGCCGGATCATACTATAGCCCCCGGCGGGGCGCGGCAGACGAGATAAGCGCCCCATCGTCCCGGCGGGGCGGAGAACCGCCCGCGCCGGGACAAGGCGCCCGCGCCAACCCCGCCAACCCCGCGCCAACCCCCGGCGGGGCGCAAAATGCCCTCGCTGGGCAGGCAATTTGTTACAAACTGTCCGTCAAAACGCCTTCACAGAGGAAAGAATTTGCGGTTTTCAGCGTAAAACAAACGATAAAACAACAACTCAAAGACAAATAAACCTCACGACGCGCAAGATGCGGGAGAAACAGGCGGGGTCGCGCGGAACAAAACCGCGCTAAAAGTTATGGAAAATGCGCGTTTTGATAAGAAATGAGAACAAATCTGAAAATTTAATTCTTTTTTAACATTTATTTATGAGTTTTTTCGCATTTTTCGGGGCTGTAACGCTTGATTTATTCTGCGGATATGGTATACTGTCAACGTGAACGGGAGACCGGGTATCCGGATCTGCCGATCAACAAAATTTTTTATGGAGGAAATCAAACATGAAGAAGATCATCGCAACTGTTCTTGCTATGGTCATGGCTCTGGCTCTGTGTGTTACCGCTTTCGCGGCCACCACTTATGCTGGCTATGGTCCCGATGGCAAGGAGATCACCAAGGATGCCAAGTACACCTATGAGAAGGTCGACGCCGACTATGATCGTGACCACGGTCATGGCAACGTTGCTTACTACTGGGTCAAGGCCGGTGACGAAACCTATGGTTACTTTGTCTCCGCTGATGCCAAGTCCTATGACCTGAAGCTGACCAACGCCGGCAAGGCTCCCGTGTATCTGGCTCAGCTGGATGCCGAGGGTGACGCTTACTATGACTACAAGGCTACCGTGTTCACCAAGATCGGTGACAAGTGCGGCCAGCTCGACCTGGAGAAGGACGAGACCGGTTATGTCGTGTCCTTCAAGGACGAGACCACCTATTATGTCGCCGCTTCCAAGGGCAGCTACAACCTGCTGGTCAACGGCGAGGTCGTGAAGGCCAACCTGGTTAAGGGTCTGGTCGCTCATGACTGGGCTGCCAACTCCTTCGACAAGAAGGGCAACGCTGACTCCTACAAGTGCAAGACTTGCGGTACCGTTGCTAAGGTCTATGAGACCGTCGAGGCCGCTGAGGCTGCTGGCGCCAAGACCACTGAGGTCAAGAATGGCCAGATCATCGGCTTCACCTATGATGCTGCTGACACTGTCAAGACCAACACCACCACCAACACCAACGGTTCCCCCAAGACCTTCGATGCTGGTATCGCTATGTACGCTGGCATGGCTCTGATGAGCGTTGCTGGTTCCGCTGTTGTGATCGGCAAGAAGAAGGAGTTCTAATTTAGAACTTAGTTCTTAACGAAAAAAGACGAGGCTTCGGCCTCGTCTTTTTTTGCGTCTGCACCGATACCGGGCGGCCTCTACCGTGCCGCGGGGAACAAGAGCATTGCAATTTGCATAGCATCTGTTATATAATGTGAGACAGAGAGAAGCAATTGACCGTACCGGCAGCGGCTCGGTGCATGGCGGGCGGGGCTCGCAGGGAGGAGACTATGAAGAAGCTGATGGCGCTGGTGACGGCGCTGCTATTGATCTGTACGCTGGTGGGCTGCGGCGGTGCGCCGCTGAAAAAGCCGTCGGAGCAGGATGCGCTGGCGCTGCTGCGGCAGGAGATCGCGGACAGCGGCAGCCAGTGCGGCGTGGCCTATCTGGGCTATATGCCCGACGGCGGCGACGTATTGGCTTGGCTGGCGGACAACGGCTGGACCCAGACGTTCCCGTTCCTGTCCGACCTGACGGAGCAGCAGGTGGTGACGCAGGAGGGCGGCGAGGTATACTGCATCGTCCCGGCGGAGAAGAATGCCCATGTGACAGTGGAGGCCTACGATGCGTTCAACGAGACCGACCCGCTGGGCGATGTGTTGTACGACAGCACCGACGGCGCGCCCATCTGCCTGCGGGGCAACGTCAGCGAGATCATGGGCAACCTGCGCGTGACGGTGGAGACGGCGGCGGGACAGGCGGTGTATTTCCCGTCCCTGAGCCTGCGGGACGGCTCGGTGAGCACCCTGACGGAGCAGGGCCGCGTGTACAACTTCACGCCGGGGGCGATCCACGGCGCGCCCCAGATCCGGGAGCTGTACAGCGAGGATTTCGACTATACGGACAGCATGGGGAACACGGGACACTATACCTACCGCGTGCCGCAGCTGGAGGCGGACACGGAGGGTGCGGCGTCAATCAACGGCGCCATTGAGCGGGAATACGGCCCCTTCGTGGAGGAGGCGCTGGCGTGTAAGGACGGCGGTTACAGCATCAGCTGCGCCTATATCGTGTGGGAGACCCACCAGTACGGCGATATTCTGTCACTGGTGATGTCCTGCGCGTGGGATGGCGACGTGAACCAGTACAGCGTGTATCTGTACGACACGGACAGCGGGACGCGGCTGAACACCGCAGAGCTGCTGGCGGAGATGGGCGTGGACGAGACGGCGTTTCTGGACGCGGTGCGTCAGGCGGCGGCGGAGCGGTTCGACGGGAATTACGCCGACTGCACCGGCAACTTTGGCGATTTTCTGGCGGAGCGCCGGGCGTGGACGCTGTCCGATGACAATATCAATATGGATGTGATGGTGGCGTACCCGGACGAGGACGGACAGCTCCATGTGGTGCTGCCCATCGGCTCCATTGCCGGTGCGGACGCCTACGAGGAATGGCTGACGCCGGAGCTGGACGCAGTCGGATAACGAGAAGCGCAGGAGCCTCTCCCGGAGGGGGGAGGCTCCTGCGTATTTTTAAGGGGGACGGACATGAGAAATTGGCTGCGATATACGGCGCTGGCGCTGGCCGCGGCGGCGCTGGTGACGGTGGCGGCGGGGTGTGACATATACCTTGAGCGGCGGGGCGCGGTGACGACGCCGGCGTGTGCGCTGCGCAACGGGTATCCGTCGGTGGCGGCCGTCGGCGGCGGCGCGCTGCTGTGCGAGTGGGATTATAGAGCGGGGGAGTCGTACCTGAGCCGATTGGATGTGCGGCGGGATCAGGTGACGTTGGCGCGGACGTTTTCTGGCGAGTGGTCGCTGGTGGAGCAGATGTTTGCGGACGGACAGGTGGTTTTGCAGCGCTGGGAGGAGGCGGGCTCCTCTTTCCGGTTCCTCAATGCGAAGCTGGAGGATGTGCGGGACTTTGTGCCGGAGGCGGAGGGCGGCAGACTGTCCCACGACGGTGCGGGCTACTACTATCTGAAGAACGCGGCGCTGTACCGGCAGGACACGGTCACCGGCGACGTGCAGCGCGTGGCGCTGGATCAGGAGCTGCGGTTCGTTTCGCTGGAGGGTATTCATCCGGCGGCGGATCTGCTGCTGCTGTGGTGCCGGATGTCGCCGTTCAGCGAGAAACTGGGCATGGCGCTGGTGGAGCTGCACAGCGGTACGTGCCTGATGGTGCAGGAAAGGGCGGATATGCTGTGGTTCATGGAGCGGGGGCTGTGCGAGATGTCCTATGACGAGGACGGCGGGCGCGACACCATCCGCTACGACACGGCGGACGGCGGCTGCCGGCAGGCGTCGGCGGCGGTGTTCGGCAGCGAGGCGGACAGCGTCTGGGTGGTGAGCGGGTCGCGGTATGCCCTGTCCTCCGACAGACAGGGCGAGACGCTGTTCCGGTTGGGACAGACGCTGGAGCGGTGCGAGGTGACCTCGGTGCTGGCGGAGGCGGGCGTGACAGGGCATCTGTCCACTGTCTGCTGGCTGCCGACGGTGCAGAAGCTGCTGGGTATGCTGTATGATACGGCGCAGGATGCGCTGCGGCTGGTGGTGCTGGATCCGGCGCGGATGACCTTTACCCCGTGCGGCGAGACCACGGAGGCGCCGTCCTTCCTGACGGTGGACGAGGGCATCACCGGGGCGTACTGGGGTGAGCTGGCCGGGCAGCCGATACCGGAGGATATGGGGGCGCTGCGCGCCTACGCTGACCGGCTGGAGGAGAAGTACGATGTGGACATCCAGTTGTCCGACCAGTGCGCCGGGCCCTGCGCGGCATCGTGGGAGGACATCACCACCACCGATCAGGCGGGGCTGGAGGACGAGGTGGCGGCCATCTATCCGGCGTTGGAGGCGCTGGATCGGACGCTGGCACTGTACCCGGACGGTTTTTTCGCCCAGTTCCGCAATGCGCGGGGCGAGGGCGGCGTGCAGTTTCTGCCGGTATCCGCGTTCCATATGTCCTTCGAGGTGATCGGCATGAGCTTCGAGAACGGCGACTGGCACTGTATCGCCTATCAGGTGAGTAACGAGCGGCTGGAGGCGCTGCTGTGCCACGAGATCTGGCACGCCATGGAGGATAAGTTGATTTCCGAGAACTGGAACGCCATCGACAGCTGGACGTGGAGCGCCTGCAACCCGCGGGGGTTCGACTATTACTACGACTATGACGATGCCATGAACGAGGCGGACGGCAGCTGGCTCTATTTCGGCACGGCGGAGAATGTGTATTTCGTGGACGCCTATTCCACCATGAATCCCCGGGAGGATCGGGCGCGGATCATGGAGTACATCATGGGCGCGGAGGACGAGGCAGACGCGCTGGCGCAGTGTCCGGTCATCCGGCGGAAGCTGGAGATCATGGCGGCAGCGGTGCGCGCCGGATTCGATACTGCCGGATGGGGCGTCGCCCGGTGGGAGCAGCCCTTGACGGTGCGGGATAGGGCGGCGTGAGCCGGGACTGCCTGTATACGAGAAAAAACCACAGACCCTATGGGGTCTGCGGTTTTTTGCGCGACACCCTCTTGACAGGTGGTACGGCAAATGGTAGTATTAAAGAAACTAAAGTATCAATAAGACGGTAATACCACAAGCGGGTCGCAGACGGACGAAACCGGCGCATACCGTGCGTCCGCTTGGCAGGAGGATGAGGAGGCGTTTGTATGCGCAGAACAACGGCGACCACGGACTATCTGAAGGAGTGCATGGGTACGGCGCTGCTGGAGCTGATGGGGGAGAAGCCCCTTGAAAAGATCAGCATCGAGGAGATGACGGCCAAGGCGGATGTGGGGCGCTCCACCTATTTCCGCTATTTCAAGAGCAAGGAGGAGGTACTGTCCTTCAAGCTGCTGTGCCTGTGGCGGCGGTTTTCCGCAGAGCGGGGCGGCGACGGCATCGCCCGCGTCGACCCGAAGGGTATCCAGACACTTTTCGAGTTCTGCTTGTCCATCCGCCCCCTATGCGAGCTGCTCTACGGTACCGGCCATCAGGAAGTGATCCTGCGGTTCTACTTGCAGGGCGCTGCGCCCGTTATCGCCCAGGCCGACGCCAGGACCTACTACTTTATCCAGTTCATCACCTTCGGACTGTTCGGGCTGATGAATGCGTGGGTACTGGGCGGCTACAAGGAGACGCCGGAGGAGATGGCGCAGATCGTCTGCGCGTGGAAGGACGCCTCACAGGAGGCGTAAGAGGAAAGGAGTGTTCACATGGGAAAGATCATGCGCCGTGTGTTGATCGTCGTCCCCGCCGTGGCCTTGCAGGTGCTGTGGCACGTTCTGCTGGTGAAGTGGCTGGCCCCCTATGCGCCGCTGATCGTGTCGCTGCTGTCGGTGGCGGCGGTCTTTATGGTGCTGTTCATCGTCATCAAGCGGGACGAGAGCACCTACAAGCTGCTGTGGCTGCTCATCATCCTGACGATGCCGCTGGTGGGCGCGCTGCTGTACCTGTTTTTCGGCAATAAGCGGACGGCGAAGCCGCTGAAAAAGCGGCTGCAAGGTGTAGCGAGCCGCGGCGATCCCCGTCCGCTCCCTGTGGGCGAGACACCCTTTGCGGGGGAAAAGCGCATGGAGCAGACCATCCGCTGGCTGGAGAGGAAAACCGGGTATCCCCTGTGTAAGGCCCAGCCGGTGCGGTACTATCCGCTGGGAGACGATATGTTCCCGGATATGCTGCGTGATATGAAAAGTGCCAAGCGTTCCATCTACATAGAATACTTCATCATCGAGCCTGGGCAGATGTGGGACGCCATGCTGGAGGTGCTGGAGGACAAGCTGCGGCAGGGCGTGGACGTGCGGGTGATGTACGACGATCTGGGCAGTATCTCTTCCTTTAATTTCAGCAACGCCCGGGAGCTGACGCAGAAGGGCATCCCCTGCGTGCCGTTCAATCCCCTCCTCGCCTTGAAGGGAACGGCCAACTACCGCGATCACCGCAAGATGCTCATCGTGGACAACGAGATCGCGTACAGCGGCGGCATCAACCTGTCGGATCGGTATATCAATCTGGAGCATCCCTACGGCCACTGGAAGGACACCGGCTTCCGGCTCACCGGCGAGGGGGTACACAGCTTTACCCATATGTTTTTGACGTTCTGGAATGCCTTTGCCCTGAAGAAGGGGGAGGCGGGTACGCCCATGCCCGCGCTGCAAGACAGCACCGAAGCGCCGCGGGAGACGGATGGGTACGTGCTCAGCTACTACGACTCGCCGCTGGAGCACGACGCCACCAGCAACCAGCTTTTCATCGACCTGCTCTCTCAGAGCACGGACTATGCGTGGTTCTTCACGCCCTATCTCATGCTGGGCGACGATCTGATGGCCGCCATGCTCGCAGCGGCGCGGCGCGGCGTGGATGTGCGGATCATCATGCCCGGCATCCCCGACAAAAAGCTGATTTTCCGGATGTCCCGCAGTTTCTATCAGGTACTGCTGAATGGCGGTGTCAAGATCTACGAGTACACTCCGGGCTTTGTACACGCCAAGAGCTTTGTGTCCGACGACAAGGTGGCCACCATCGGGACGGTCAATCTGGATTACCGCAGCCTGTTCCTGCACTTTGAGAACAATTCGCTGTTCTATCGCTCCGGCATCGTGGAGAAGATCAAGGAGGACTTCCTTGCCACGCAGGCGCTGTGCAGCGAGGTACAGCCCTACGACAAGAAGCGCTACTCCCGGCGCTGGGCGGTGGACGGCCTTCTGCGCATCTTTGCGCCGCTGTGCTGAGGAAGCGGAGAACGGAAGTACAGAATCACTATGAAAAAGCTCTTACCGAAAAAATACCGGCGTTTGCTCTGGGCGGGTCTGCTGGCGTGCCTCGTCCTGTATGTCCTCGGCAGTCTGCTGGTGCCGCCGCTGGCGGGTACGCAGCGGAAAAGCGACAGGCAGATCAAATTGCCCGCCCCCGCCGCCGAGCGGGTGTGCCTTGTGGATGGCAACGAGGAGGCGCTGCGCTGGCGGCTGCGGCTCATCCGCTCGGCACAGTCGGAGATCGTCCTCTCCACCTTTGACTTCCGCGCCGACGAAAGCGGCTCGGATGTGGTGGCGGCGCTGCTGGATGCGGCGGAGCGGGGCGTGCAGGTGCGGCTTCTGGTGGACGGCATGAACGCGCAGCTGCACTTGCAGGGCAGCGCCGCATTCCAAGCGCTGGCGGCCCACGAAAACGCGGAGATTATGTTTTACAATCCTCTGCGGCTGACCCGGCTCTGGAGCGCCAACTACCGCTGCCACGACAAGTATCTCATCATCGACCGCGGCGCCTACCTCTTGGGTGGGCGGAACACCAGCGACCTGTTCCTCGGCAGCGGCGGCACGGCGCGGCAGAACATGGACCGCGACGTGGTGGTGTGCGGCAGTGGCTCCGGGAGGGGGTCTGCTGCCGCGCTGCTGGACTACTTCGAGGATATCTGGGCGCTGGATACCAACCGGGAGTTTAGGGCAAACGGCGAAGCGGGGCGGGTACTGCGCGCCGCTGCCGCGCTCAGGGAGCGGTGGGCGGCTATCACCGGCGCGGGGCGGGTGACGCCCATCGACTGGGATGCAGAGACCATACAGGCTGGCGGCGTGACCGTTCTTCACGGCGACTGCGCGGCGCGGAACAAGGAGCCTGTGCTGCTGAACACCCTGACGGCGCTGATGCAGGGCGGGCGGGAGCAGGTCGTGGTGCAGACCCCCTACATCATCTGCAACCGCGCCATGTATGACGCGCTGGAAAAGGCCGGCGGTGCGGCGCAGGTGCAGATCATCACCAATGCACCCCAGCGCGGCGCCAATCCGTGGGGCTGCGCCGACTACCTCAACCAGAAAAAGGCCATTCTGTCCACCGGCGCTTCCGTCTGCGAGTGGCACGGGGAGAGATCCATGCACACCAAGACGATCCTGATCGACGACCGATTCAGCATCATCGGCTCCTTCAACTGGGATATGCGCAGCGCCTATCTGGACACGGAGCTGATGCTGCTGGTGGACTGTCCGGAGCTGAATGCCGCTCTGCGGGCGGAGACGGACGAGATGGTGCGCCAGGGCAGGCTGCTCCTGCCGGACGGCACCGTCGTGGAGGGCGCGGCGTACACAGCGCCCGAGATGCCGCTGTACAAGAAGCTTTTGCAGCCGGTGCTGCGGGTGGTGATCCGCCCGTTCCGCTATGTGCTGTGACCGGCTGCCGCACAAAAATAGAGGAGAGGCACGGTGGGACAACGTCCCGCTGTGTCTCTCCCTTATTGTGTCCGCAGAAGCGGCCGTCAGCACTCCACCGCCACCTTGATCACGCCGTCCCGCCGGTTTTCGAACAGCGCATAGGCCTCCTCGATGCGGCTTAGGGGGTAGGTGTGGGTGATGAGGGGCAGGGTGTCCAGCTTGCCCTCTGCGATGAGGCGCAAGGTCTCAGCGCAGTTGCAGCCGTCCACACCGCCGGTCTTGAAGGTCAGATTTTTGCCGTACATATCCGGCAGCGGAAGGGTCTGCGCCCTGTCGTAGAGCGCCACCACCGTCACGATGGCGTTGGGACGGGCACACTCCCATGCCAGACGGAAGGTGGCCTCCGCCCCCGCTACCTCCAAGACCACGTCCGCGCCGCCGTGGTCGCTGTGGGACTGTACGAAGGTCAGACAGTCCTCCGGCGAGACGGTGAGCACCTCCGGATAGTGCCGGTTGAGGAAGCGGACGCGGCTCTCGTCCTTCTCGCACACGATGATGCGCTTGGGCTTTTTCAGCATTACGCACAGCAGGGTGCAGATGCCGGTGGGGCCTGCCCCGATGACCAGCACCGTGTCCTCCGGCGTGATCTCGGAGATGCGCGCCGCCCAGAAACCGGTAGCAAGCACATCGCCCACCAGCAGCGCCTGCCGGTCGGTAACGCCGTCGGGGATCTTATTCAAGCCCTGATCGGCAAAGGGGACCCGCACATACTCCGCCTGCCCACCATCGATGCGGCAGCCCAGCGCCCAGCCGCCGTTTTTGTCGGTGCAGTTGTTCACATAGCCCTTCTTGCAGAAAAAGCACTCGCCGCAGAAGGTCTCTACATTCACCGTCACCCGGTCGCCGGGCTGTATATGGGTCACGGCGCTGCCCACGGACTCCACCACGCCCACCATCTCGTGGCCCACGGTGATGCCCGGCACGGCGCGGGGGACGCTGCCGTGCTTGATGTGCAGGTCGCTGGAGCAGATGCTGGCCAGCGTCACCTTCACGATGGCGTCCCGCTCGTGGAGCAGCACCGGCTTGGGCTTGTCCGTCAGCGCAAATTCTCCCTCTGCAACATATGTATAAGCCTGCATTGTGTTATCCTTCGCTTTCTGAAAATTCATTTCGGGACGGCGCTGCGGCATGGCGGCCCGTCCGTGCTGCTCCTATCCTATCACGGTCCCCCGCAAAGCACAAGCGCCGCCGGACAGGTGAGCGCTTCGGCGCTTTAGGCTGGGGAGGTTGACACCGGGACGGAAAACTGTTACACTGCCTGCGTCCCCATCAATTTTGGCGTATGTGACAACGTGGAGGTAGACTATGGATCAGATCCGTATTGTTGCAGATTCCAGCTGTAATATTCTTGCACTGGACGGCGTAGAGTTCGTCAGCGTTCCTCTTACCATCCGCACCGACACGGAGGAATTCCGCGACGATGCCGCCCTCAACGTAAATGAAATGGTCACGGTGCTTCGCAATACGAAGGGACGCTCTTACAGTGCGTGTCCCAATATCACGGATTGGGAGGAGGCCTTCGGCGACAGCGGCGACGTGCTGGCCTTTACCATCACCAGCAGCCTTTCCGGCAGCTATAACGCGGCCTGCATCGCACGGGATGCCTGTCAGGAGCGGGACCCCTCCCGCCGTATCTATGTGGTGGATTCGCTGTCCGCCGGACCTGAGATCGGTCTGCTCATCGAAAAGGCGCTGTCCGAGGTGCGCGCCGGCGCGGACTTTGGCGCGGTGTGCCGGGCGGTGAAGGCGTATCATGAGCGCACCCACCTGCTTTTCGCACTGGAATCCATGCACAATCTGGCGCAGAACGGCCGCATCAGCAAGCTGGCGGCGACAATGGCCGGCGTCCTCGGCATCCGCGCCGTGGGACAGGCCAGCGCGGAGGGCACCCTTGAGATGCTGGAGAAGTGCCGGGGCCTGCGGAAAACGCGGGAGTTCATGCTGCACGCCATGGAGGAGCTGGGCTACAAGGGCGGCAGCGTCCGGATCGGACACTGTCAGAATCCGGCGTTGGCGCTGGAGCTTTGCACGGAGATCCAGCAGAAGTACCCCGGCGCGGACGCGAGGGGCCATGGACTGCGCGGTCTGTGCAGCTACTACGCCGAGCGCGGCGGGATCATGCTGGGCTTTGAGACGTAAGAGCAACATACAAATAAAGCGGCACCGCTGCCTGACAGCGGTGCCGCTTTCTGCTTGCGGCGGGCCAAAATAAACAGCGCCGGAAACCCTTGTATGAATGGGCTTCCGGCGCTGCTCTGGCACCCCCGGCGAGACTCGAACTCACTACATTCCGCTTAGGAGTAGACCCGATACGACATCGGGAAGTGGCATCTAATGCTTAAAAATGCTTGGAAATACAAGGTTTTTCAGCATTTCAAATCCCATCTGATACTACGCTGTGATAGCTAATTCAGAGGGATTTTACACCGTCCGATTGGCTCGAAATTAGCAAGTCTTTCGATTTTTGGTGGACGTTGCAAGTGCAAGTAAATGTCACTATGTAACTTCTCGTGATGCGAAATGATAGGAAATCCTATTCATTCTCGTGTGAGGGTGCGGGTGTCCTTAGACACAGATTTCAGTCTGTTTTATATATCATTTCAAAATGAATTTTTCAACCAGAATTATTAAGAATTTCAAAGGTTTTTCAGACTCAATGATTCTATGTAATTTAGACCCGCCGAAGCAGGTCTTTTTTTATTTCAGCATAATCTCTCTATCCTCAGCGCCGAGCATATAAGCACCCTTGGCAAAAGCATCCCTTGCAAGAAGCTCTGCTACATCAACCCTATCGAACAGCATCCATATTTCTTTCTCTTTCGGAGTCAGTTCATGGCTATGGTCAAACAAATGCTCAAGTCCCAATCCTTCAAGCAATGCCGACTTTGCTGCTTTGTATTCCTCAGCTCTGCCAACATATTCGTCGTTCCTTTCCTTGGAAAATGCCTCGATATTGTCAGCTCTCAGATGCTCGTAATACTCGTCCATAAAGATTCTATCCATACTCGTTGACCTCCATAACAAAAAAATAAGGGCAGACCCTTTTACAGCTATTGTAGCTATGTAAAAGGATCTGCCCTTGCAGTTACTATAATGTTTTTGCCAGCGACTTCAGGAGTGCTGCCATTTCCGGATTTTGCAGAAGCTTCAGAAGAAGTTCTTTATCATCAGCGGAGCTTTCCGTTGCGGCTGGTTGAACCGGCTCAGGCGTTGCCTGTCTGCCTGAGTAGAACGCAGCTTCCATTCTTTCAGCGTTCAGTCTGCGGTCATCGTCGATGATATGGGAGTAAACATCCGCTACCATCTTGACCTGTGCATGACCGGAATCGCCTTGAACGGATTTCATAATGCCCTTGCCTGATGTTCCTTGCAGATTGCATCCAAAGCATCTGCATCTTTAGAACGGACAAAAACAAGAAACCGGGGAGGATCAACGGACTTATCTTTTCTTACGGCAAAGTCCACGCCATACTTCTTGGCGAGCTTTTCAAAATCACGGATACTCTCTTTGTCGATCTCAACATTCGTAGCACCCTGATTCTGTCCCAAAAGCTGTTTCACGGATTGCTTTCCATGAACGGCAGGGTCTCGTGCCTTTTTCATCTTCACTTTTTCCCGGTGCTGCAAATACTTGCGGATACCGGCAATGATAGTGCGCCCCGTCAGCTTGGTTGTGCTGATCGCCAGGTTTACTGTTCTGTTTTCAACTTCTTCCTGCATGATTCATCACCTCCTGCAAGCAGTAGAGTGAACAGATTATCGTGCCATATCTCTGTGGTCGTAATACAGATTGCCCTTGGCAACTGCGGCATGGCTGATAATCTTGATATTGCCAGCTTTCTGGTTATCCAGAGCCTTCTGATAACCCACATCGCTCAAATACAGGCGATTTCTTTCGCCTTTCCAACCGACAGGCGATTCATCGGTCAGCACATCGAAAATAATCATGTGCTTGGTGGCGTCATCAAATCGTGCCAAGTCCATATAGGTATGTCCCTGGTACTCCTTGGCACCATCCTGAATCCGCTTTCGCTCCATCAGCTCTCCAATCGTCGAATTTCTTTGCATAAGAACCTCCTTACAGAACATCTCGGTCAGGGTTACTTTTGTGGGGAACCGAATCAGCTTTGACAGGTGCATCTTCTTTCTTCACCATGTCATCCGGCAGGGGAAGCGCCATAATGCTGCGCCCCATGCGTACAAAAGTCTCAGGCTGATGAAAGTGTTCCTCAAACTGCTTCATCAGTTCCGGGGACAGAGAACAAAAATCATCCTCGCCCAATCCCACAACCAGAAAATCACCGGCGATAATGTCATAAATATCGCCGTCATCATCACGCAGCGCACGGTTCAGTTCTTTGCCTACGAGTTTACCTTCGTCGTGCATCACCAGTGCAACCGGCTCATTGAACGGATAAGTTGCCTCAATATCGCCACCTACGGCTTTCTGCAAATCCTCCAGCTCACAGCCGATCTGCACAGCCTGCGGATACATGAACGGCTTTACCAGCAACACATTCATGGTATCTGCCTGTTCTTTCTGAACCTCCCGTTCCTCGGTCGTGCCGAACGCAACACCGGTAAAGTTTTCGGAGTCCAGAATGTACTCCGAATTGTAATAAGCGGCTCTAACCTGTTCCTCTGCCGCATCGTGAGATTCTGCTTGCACCGTAACCGTTTTCTCCAAGGTTTCGGTGATCTTCACATCGTATTCTTTCAAGTTTCGATACCTCCGTTTCTTTGGAAATAAGAAAAGCGACCATCCATGAACCTGTTACAGTTCATAAATAGTCGCATCCACATCGGCTAAAAGCTCGAACAAGCAAATATCGTCCAGTTCGCAAATCAGGGAACCCATGTCGAAGAAAATATCGTCCTCGCATTCCACCGTAGTAACCACGCTGCGGTGTTCGTTAAGACAAATGGCTTCTTCCTTGTCCATCGTGATCGTAGACATACAGGACACCACATAGAATGTCATATCTTCTGCTAACCACAGCTCCTTGCTCTGAATCGTGCGAACTTTTTCATCGCCGCTCATATCTTCTACATAGGACAGAAGCCGCACGGCTCTGCTGTTCAGAAGTACCTTTCCCTGATAGTCGATACCCTCACCAGCAGAGGACAATACTCGATACTCGCTAATCATCTCGGCATTTTTCTGAAACGACTTTGCCAGAAGCGCAGGAGAAATATCATCGAACTCCTCACTGTAGTTTACGAGCATATCTACCATATAATCAGGATCGCAAAGGTCGTAGAGTTCTTCCAAAGCGCCCTGAATGTTTTTGGGTGTAAACATTTTTTACCTTACCTTTCCATTGATTTTTCTCTTTTTTTCTGCCATTGCTCCAAAAGCTGAATGATTTTATCCTCCATCTGCTTGTTGGTATAGGACTTCGGGAAGTATTTTCGCAACGAATCCGTTTTGAAGGTTACTCTGTCCAGCTCTCCCTTCTTGATTTCATTCATAATCTCGCACATCGCATCCAGCGTACACTCGCCCTCCTGTGCGAGCTTTTTAATTCGCTGTGCTTGCGAAAGGGAAGGAGCTGCTTGAGCATAATCCATTGCAGAAAGAAAATCCTTCTGTTCTTCACTTGCCAGATAGGAAAGCTCCACCGCAGGATTGAATTTGATCTGACCCGTATCTACCATATCCAGCAGTTCCGGAATCAGTTCGGTCAGACGGATATAACGGTGTACCTGATTTCTGCTTTCTCCTGCCTCCTGACCGACTATATCCATTGCCTGCAACTTCATCCCAACTTGGGATGAAGTTAAATCGGTGCGTTGACCTTGATGTTTAATCGCATCCAGCTTCATCTTATAAGCAAATGCTCTTTCACTCGGCAGGATACTCTCCCTCTGCAAATTCGCATCAACCATCAAAATAATGGCTGCATCATCGTCCAGGTCACGAACAATCGCAGGCATGGTTTCCTTACCCGCAAGCTCCGATGCCCGGTGCCGCCTGTGACCAGAAACGATTTCATAACCACCGTCGGGGTCAGGACGGACAATCGCAGGAGTGAGAACTCCGAAATCTCGGACGCTCTCTGCCGTTTTCATCATTTCTTCATCATCAACCACACGGAAGGGGTGTCCCTCAAAGGGGTGTAGCTCAGAAAGCGGAATTTCCTGCACACGCTCCTGCTGGGCTTCAGCTCTGGATTGATCGGTGGAGAAAATATCATCGTACCCCTTCAAGCTGATGTTTGCGCCTTTTTTCTGCATTGTTTAACACCTCCTTCGTCAGAATTTTATAGGCTTCGGCAACTTTGCCTTTGGGATCATGCTTGAAGATACTGGTTCCCTCTGCGCTGATTTCCTCTGCACGGACAGAGCGGGGAATGTCGGTCTTGTAAACCTTCAGCTTTCCGCCGTAGCTCTCCCGAATCAGATTGCTGATGTCTTTGGAGTAGTTGGTGCGGCTGTCCACCATCGTCAGAAGAATCCCTTCAATCCTCAGTTTCGGGTTGATTTGCCTCTTGACCTTGTTGATGGTTCCAAGCAGCTGTTCCAGACCCTTTGCAGGAAGGTATGCTGCCTGAACCGGTATCAGCACATTGTCGGCAGCTGCCAACGCATTGACGGTCAGCATACCCAAAGACGGCATACAGTCAAGAAGAATGTAATCATAATTCTGTTTGACTGTATCCAGGTATTGCCGGAGAATGGTTTCCCGGCTCATGGCATTGACCAGTGCTACCTCCATACCTGAGAGTTCGATGTTGGACGGCACCAAATCAACGCCCTCCGGATGATGAAGAATCCCTTCATCGGGAGTAATAGGGTTTTCCATCATAATCTTTCCCATCAGATCGGAAAGTGTCGGAGACAGATCATCCGGGCAGGGATTGCCCAAACTGACCGTCAGGGAAGCCTGGGGATCGGTGTCTACCAGAAGCACCTTTTTTCCTTCAAGAGCCAAGCCAACGCCCAGATTCTCGGTGGTGGTGGTCTTTCCAGTGCCTCCTTTCTGATTGACCACCGCAATGATGGTTGCTTTTTTCGACATTTATCGTCACTCTCCTTCCTCTCGCTTCATTTTCAATTTCTTAAATCCTCCTTCCAAATATCCGTGTGACATATCGTGCCGAACAAGAGCATCGTAGTAGGTGTCTATTGTCGTCGGCGCATTGTATATCGTAGTCAGCATATACTGACGGATATTTCTAATCTTTGTGGTGTTCTCCTTGAAGCAGTCCATAACATATCGAATGTGTTCGGCATTCAGTTTCATAAACCGACTGCGGACAATTTCTGCCGGACGCTCCTCTGCACCAATGCGAATCAACGGTCGCTTCGTGCAAACTGTTTCAACGATCAACTCCAGAATGTTATCCAGCATTTCGGAATCGTAAGGGTAATCCTTCTTCAACAAATCCATACTAAGCTGATCCGAGAAATAATCAAAGTATTCTTGATACCGGTCATTCTCGTCCATCATTCCACCATTTCCGGAAGGAAAGATAGAATCAGTATCACTAAATTCAGTATTTTTAATATCAGTATTATTACATTGTGATTTCGGAAGTTCTTGAGTTGTGATTTCCATTGTTCCAGAATTGTGATTTTCACAATTCAAGAGTTGTGAATCCACAGCAGAGATAAAGTTCTTCACATAGATCAGGTTGGGCTTTCCCAAACCCTGGCGCTTACGTTCAATCAATCCTGCTTTCTTCTCAAGTTCACTGAGCAGCTTGATAGCCTTTTGTTCAGCACAGTTCAGAGCCATCTTCGCTTCGTCGATTGTAAAAATGATATACACTCGACCGTTTTTATCTATCCAACCATTCTTGGCAGACAGGCTCATGCGGTCAAGCAAAATGCCATACAGCATCTTGGCATCGGCAGAAATATTCCAGAACCTCTCGTTCGTGAACAACACCTTCGGAACTCGATAGAATGTGAATAGATCGGATTGCTGACCGTAAAAATAATCAAAACTCACACGGCTTCACCACCTTCTTTCTGCGGAAAACTTTCTGTTGTCAGCGGAATGCTGCGGAAAGTCGTATCCGTCTTTTCGTAAGGACATCGGGCAAAATAGTAGAAGCGGTATTCCTGTTCATACACATCCATATCAACGAAGCCCCACTTCACGCATAACCTTCTTCGTACACCAACCAATGCACGGGTGATCTCGCCCATAGGGACAGCCATCACATTCCGACTTGGGTTTCGGCGGCAAAGAGATTAAGTAGTAGCAATTATTTCTACCCAGACGGCAGCCCTTTCTGCCATTCGTCCAGAAGTAGCAGTAATGACAGTCGCTCGGCTTGTCTGCGGTATAAACAGGCTTGCTCAAATAAAACACCTCCAATCTCTTGTATTTGCCCATGGGTTTGGGCATAAAAAAAGAGCGCCTATCCATCCCCAATGCGGGGCAAATAGACGCTCTATGTACATAACGATATTTAATTTTATCTGCTATAACTGCATGGTACTCAAAACATCCGCCTTTTTTGATTAGCTGGATTTTTGGCACGATTTTGGGGCTGATTAGCAGGAAGGGCATTTTCATTAGCAAGAACAGCCCATTTTCTGCTAAAAATTAGCTGGCGATTTTGTCTTATAACAACCGTTCGATTTTGGAAAGGGTGTCAAAAATTAAATTTTGGAGTAGAAATTTATCCCATACAGTGAAAGAGCTTTTTCGTAGCTTTTTATATAAGAAAAGCCGAAAACCCTTGAAAACAAAGGCTTTCGGCGTTGTTAGCTGGCGTCCCAGATAGGAGTCGAACCTACGACCTTTCGCTTAGGAGTTGAACCCATGTTTTGTCCGTTTGATATCGCGAAGTGTTAAATGTGCCGTAAATATGGCATTTTTGGCACTTTTTTGTTTCTTCATTTTTGTCCGTTTTGTGCTAATAAATGGGTTCGGATGATGGTTCGGATGACGTCATCCGAACCCCTCTAATTAGCAAAATATTAGCAAAAAAGTTCGAATTAGCACAGGTCGGTCGAACACTTTTCCCCCATTTTTGGGTGCCCCCGACATGCATTCGAACCCTATGGCACAGGGCCCGAAAAAATTTGGCGTCCCCGACAGAATCCGAACCGTTCGGATGCTCTCTTGAATGCCTACTAGACTCAAAATACAGTATTTACATAGTCTAAACACCTGACTATGAAGAAAGATTATTACAGTTTTGATGAATAAAGCTTACTATGCTATAGTTTCCTTAAAGAAACTCTTTATTAAAATCATTCAAATATAAAAAGATTGGAGAAAACATGAACAATGAAATTATTAAATTTGTAAATGGTGATTTACAGCTGGATGTTACAGTATCACCAGATAATGAAACAGTATGGTTAAATCGTAATCAACTTGCACAATTATTTGACAGAGACGTTAAAACCATTGGTAAGCATATTAACAATGCTTTAAAAGAAGAATTAGATGATTCAACTGTCGCAAAATTTGCGACAGTTCAAACTGAAGGAAACAGAAAAATACAAAGATCTATTGAATACTATAATTTGGATATGATTATTTCCGTGGGATATCGTGTGAAATCTCAAAATGGTGTTATCTTTCGAAAATGGGCCACTTCTATATTAAAAGACTACATGATGAAGGGATATGCAATAAATGAAAAAAGGATTGAGGTACTAAATAAAACTGTTACCATTCAATCCAGAATGTTAGCTTCTACTTTAGGTATTGAGGAAAAAGAAGTTTTGAATGTCATTGAAGCCTATTCAAATGCACTATCATTACTTGATGATTATGATCATGGGTGTATTTCTAAACCAAAAGGTAAAGACTCTATTTACCAATTAACCTATGAAGAGTGCAGAACTCTTATTGATTCTATGAAATATGGTGGATTTTCTGATGTATTTGGTGTTGAAAAAGAACCAGGCAAATTGAATGGAATTATTGCAGCTGTATATCAAAATGTATTTGGACAAGAAATCTATCCAAGCATTGAAGAAAAGGCAGCTAATCTACTGTACTTTCTAGTCAAAGATCATCCTTTTGTAGATGGATGCAAACGAATTGGCGCTTCCATTTTTCTTGAATTTTTGAATAAGAATCAACATTTAATCATTGATGGAAAACAAATCATTTCAGATAGCGCCTTAGTTGCTATTACATTAATGATTGCCGAATCTAGACCAGAGGAAAAAGAAACAATGGTCAAGCTAGTTATGAATTTCTTAAAAGCTTAATCTATGCTCTTTATTCCCTGCTCCTTTTACATAGCCAACAAATGGTTGGTTGTGGGAAAGGAGTTTTTTTATGTGTAAATGTAAAGTAATCGCAGTCACGAATCAAAAAGGTGGCGTTGGTAAAACAACAACAACAGAGAATGTAGCAATTGGTTTATCTCGACAGGGATTTGATGTATTAATTGTAGATTTTGATCCACAGGGTGATTTAACAAGTTGTTTAGGTTGGAAAAACAATGATGCACTCGAACATTCTGTATCTTCTATGCTAGATGATTATATAAATGACAATGATATTGATTATGATTCTTTGATTTTGCATCATGAAGAAGATGTAGATCTGATTCCGGCAAACATTGAATTGGCCGATTTTGAAATGCGTTTAGTCAGTGTCATTAACCGAGAACAGACATTAAGTAATTGTATTGAACCATTAAGAGATAAATACGATTACATCTTTATTGATTGTCCACCTTCTCTTGGTATGCTTACCGTCAATGCGTTGTCTGCTGCAGATGAAGTATTAATACCAGTACAAACACAGTATTTACCAGCTAAAGGAATGACGAAATTGTTACAGACGGTCACTAAAGTGCAGCGTAAGATCAATAGTAATTTGAAGATTACAGGAATTGTAATGACACTTGCAGATCTAAATACCAACATTACCAAAAGCACGATTGATACGATACGAGAAAGCTTTGGAAAGAACATCCGTGTATTTGATACGATCATTCCAAAAGCTACGAAAGCCAGTGAAGCATCTATTTCCGGTAAAAGTATCTATGCATATGCCAAAGATTCAAAAGTGGCTGTTGCTTATGATAATCTGACAAAAGAATTGATAAAAAATCCAAAAGTAAAACATAAAGATGAAATGAGTCTTTAGGAGAATTGAAATGAAAAACAATCATGTGGAATTATTTGGAACTTTGACAAGAGATATTGAAGTATCCAAGAATGGAAAAGGAAATAATTTTGTAAAGTTCTCTTTAGCTTGTTTAAGAGATGGAAAGAAACCATGGACAGATTATATTAACTGTATTGCCTTTGGTGATATGGCAAATGATATCTGTAAGCATGGTGATAAAGATACAGGATTTTGTATTGTTGGAAATCTTCGTACAAGCTCTTATGAAAAAGATGGTAAAAAACAGTATTCAACCAATGTCGTTGTTGAGTCTTTTGAATTGTTAAATGACTAGAATTAAACGATGTCCCTATTGTCATGGTGCAGCACATTTGTTGATTGACTGGGACAGTAAACGAATCAATGGCTATTATGGTCAATATGTTACATGTACTTTGTGTTCTGCCAGGGCACAGACTAGACAAACTTCTGATCAAGCTATTGATGAATGGAACAATCAAGCAATGAAAAACACGATACAACTTACTCTATTTTAAAGGAGGTGGCACATTTGCCAAAACTAGATTTAGGATTGCCTAGCTATGATTCCCTTTTTTCTACGGAAGAAGAAAGACAAGAAGCTAATAGCGAAAAAGTAATGGCGATTCCTATAGATAAGATTACAGATTTTAAAGAACATCCCTTCCATGTCACGATGGATGAGGATATGGCAAAGCTTATTGATTCGATTAAAGAAAACGATATGCTGATGCCTGCATTAGTTCGTCCCAAAAAAGATGGAACGTATGAAATGATTTCCGGTCACAGGCGTAAATTTGCCTTGTCACAGCTAGGAAAAAAGGAAATGAATGTAATTATCCGTGATTTGGATGATGACCAGGCAACAATCTTAATGGTCGACTCCAATATTCAACGAGAAAACATTTATCCTAGCGAACGTGGTTATGCCTACAAAATGCGATTGGAAGCCATGAAACATCAAGGAAAACGAATTGAAGAAATACCAGATGATGAATTAGGAATTGAATATAAGACAACTTCGGGTCAAGTTGGCCCGAAGTCAGATGAAGAAAATCGTTCTGATTATGCATTGGCTGAGCAAGTTGGAATTAGCAGGAAACAAATTCAACGATTTATTCGCTTAACCTATCTGATTGAACCATTACAGGAAATGGTAGATGGACGACATGAAAATGAAATCAAGATTGCATTTAATCCGGCTGTTGAACTTTCATATTTAACAGAATCCGAACAGTATGATTTAGCCAATGCGATTGTTGAAAATCAAAGGACACCGTCACTTGCTCAATGTCAGGAATTCAAGCGGTTGAGTCATGATGGCGAGCTAACTACAGAATTCATTGAAGATACTTTATCGGAAGAAAAACCAAATCAAAGAGAAAAGTTATCTTTTCAAATGAAGGAAATCGATAAATATTTTCCCAAGGACTTCACACCAGGCAAGAAAAAGGATCTTATGATTCACTTGCTAGAAAACTGGGCAAAGAAAAGATCACGAGAACAAGAACTGTAGTTGAATGTGCAACTGCTTTTTTTCTACTTGTGATTGTTTCCAAACTGTTGGAGGGGCAGTTTGTCTTTGCATCAGGACGTGTGACTGTGACCTCCCCTAAAACCCCTCCTACCTACCGAAAGAATCTTTATTACCTACCGAAAAAGAAAAAATGTTGTTATTGAGTAAGTAGTAGAAATATTTGTATCTAGGTAATTATTTAGAAGAACTTGTATTTTAAAGATAGTAGAAATTATCAGTGAATATAATTGGAGGTTAAGTCAATGAAGACAAAGTTAATTGCGTTCTGTGTTTCAAGTGTACTTATTGGTACTGGAATTGTTTTCAACATGAACCAGGATGTATCTGTTCCAACAGTGGAAAAGTTTATGGAAGATACTTCTTTAAGTGTTAGTAAACATGAAGCTATAGTTAGTGAACATGAAAATGTTGGCAAAGATGAGAAAACAGGCGCTGGAGATACAATGAAGAAACCTGAATCCAAGGAAGAAAAACAGAAAGAAAAAGTTACGGGCAAAAGTGAATTCAAAACAACAAGTGTTTCTTCGGAAGGTAAAAGGCAAAATTCCAAGAAAGAAAGTTCTACTAAGAGTTCTTCTGGTTCAGACCAAAAATCTTCAACTTCAAACAGTTCCAATACATCAGATAAATCAAAAAAAGATGTTGTAAGTCAACCTATTGAAAAGCCTACTGAATCCAAACAAGAACCTGTAGTAGAATCTACACCTACTCCAGAACTAGCAAGGCCATGTTATGCTTGTCCTGGTGGAGTCAATCCAGATGTAAGTTGTGATGTGATTATGGATACGAACTTTTACTATGCAACTTATAGTTCACAGGCTGAAGCAGAGGTGGGCGGAATGTATTACCTGGATGAAGTAATGTACATCGGTGATATTGAAATTACAAACTATTCTGTTCAACCAGTATATCGAAATGATCACAGCATTGCTTATTATGGATTAAATCTTTGGAGCAATGGAAGTTTGATTCAATAAAAAAGGTTTATAAGAAAACTCATTTAAATTGTATCTTATTAGTAAAAATGATATATTATAAATGAAGAGTCGGTATGGAGACTATAAACCCATACCATTGGTCGGAACAAAGACCTAAAACTTGTTCCAGTGCAGAGAAAACTGCTAAACATCTTAAAAGGCGAGCAATCGCCTTTTAATTTTAGAAAGAGAGAATTGTATGAATAATATTTCATTTAAACAAAGGGTATGTCAATCAATAATTGATCAATCAAAAATATATAAAAAAATCTTTATTGATCGGCAATACCTAATTTGTTCGAAATGTTTTACGAATCGCAAATACTATATTTTAGTTGCAAACAAGGATAACTACTTGCATTTAGTAGGCGTTCATACAACTCTAACTCCTTCTGAATTTTTTGAAAAATGTTTTAATGATACTCTTACTGAAAATGATTTTGATTTTTCAAAAAAGAATCAAAGTGAAAAAAGTGTAAAAGGTTCGGTTAGAAGAAAAATATCAGCTTTAGAAAACATAAATAATTTTTTTGCACAAGAGCTATATATCGAAGAAGGGTTTCGCAAAAATAAAGTCAGTTGTGTAATTGCTACATCGGACAATAAAATAACAATTGGTTTTTCTGAAGGAATTTATTCAAGACCCAAAACACTTCTTAAAGGTAATATGCTTAATATGAGTACCAATCAAATTGACTTAATACTATCTAAAGAAAAAAAGGATAAAACATTTAATAAAATAGAATATGGAAATGAGCAAATATTATCTTATTATCATAAAGATATTTATCACTTGATATCAAAAAACTTAATCTAAATGAAATACATTATTTTAGCGAGGAAAAATTCTCGCTTTTTTTTTGCAACAACCTAAATGAAAGGAAAAAGAAGATGAAAAATATATTAAAGAAAGGCAGCAAGTTCTTTCTTTCTGCACTAGTGATATTGAATTCATTTATGAATATAATCACAGTACATGCAGAAGAAACTACTACAGAAAATGATTTAGATACAATTACAGAATTAGGCTATTTGGAAGATGTATTTCCGGATCAAATCATAAATGAAAATGATACGATGATGACCGATACAACTTCCTGTGGGACACGATATGCCATGATTTATATCGAAAACCAGTACGGATTTGATTATATCTCACATTTATATGTTGGTAATAAAACCGTATTTTGTATTGAGCCGATGCAATTGTTTATAGCTGGTAATGATTATGTTCCAGATAGTGCCAAATGGGATGAACTAAGTGAAAGCCAAAGACAAGCTATTTGGGAAATCAATTATTATGGTTATTCTTATCCAGGACATGAAAGTGAAAACTATTATGTAGCTACTCAAATCATGATCTGGCAAGTTGTTACTGGCAATTGGTATCAACCGTACTATATGGATGGAACGACAACATATGATATTTCAAATGAAATGAATGAAATTAACAACTTAAGAAGTACACCTCAAGGAAGACCTTCATTCAATAACCAAACAATCAAAATGGGACTAAATACTCCAGTTACTTTAACAGATTCAAAAGGAACATTAAGCAATTATTCTATTACAAGTGGAAATGGTGTTAATGCTTCTGTAAATGGAAATGATTTAACGGTATCCATCACTTCAGAAAACTATGATAAAACACTGACCTTCTCAAGAAACTTTGGAGCAAGAGACGTCAATATTATTTATGGAAGTGGAGGTTATCAGCGTGTTATTTATCTGGCAAGCAGAAGAGATCCTTCTCCTAATTTCAAATTAAATTTTGAATTGCTATATGCTGATATCGAAGTTGAAAAGCAAGATGCAGAAACTGGAACATCTACGCAAGGTGATGCAACTTTCAATGGAGCAACATTTGCCATCAAAGATTCAAGTGGAAATACTTTAGAAACAATTACGACAAATGGTTCAAAAGCTAAATCTAAAAAATATCCAGTGGGAACAACTTTGAATGTATGTGAGGTCACTTCTCCAGAAGGATATTTAACAAACAGTTCTTGTAATAGTGTTGAACTCAAATATTCAGGTAATAATACTCCTTCAACTTTTTCTACAACAATCAAAGATCAGGTTATTAAAGGTCGTATTGAAATTGCCAAGACAATCGATAAAGAGAAATATGGATTATTCCAGTCGAATGTTCAAAAGCCTGGTAAAGGATTTAAGTTTGATATTATCCTAAAATCAAGTGGCAAAGTTGTATCTACACTAACAACGGATGAAGATGGTCGAGCAATCAGTGATTATCTTCCTTATGGAACATATATCGTCAAAGAACATGAAACAACTGGCTATGATATTTTAAAACCATTTGAAGTAAAGATTGATAAAGATCAAAAGACTTATTTTTACAATATCTATAACGATACAATCAAAGCCGAATTAACCATCTATAAAACGGACAGTGAAACAGGTAAACGTATTCCTGCTGCTGGTGTTGAATTCAAAATCAAAGATGCAGATGGAAACTATGTAACTCAGACTGTGACATATCCTAAAAAATATACAACAGATGTATTTAAAACCGATGAGGATGGTTCTGTTCACTTACCTGCTCCTTTAAAATATGGAGAATATAAATTGGTTGAAATCAAAGCACCACATGGTTACGTATTAAAAGATACGGAAATTCCAATCAATGTAGATGGATCAAGTACAGAAATTTTTATGAACTTTGACAACAAAACACAAAAAGGACAGGTCTATGTTGAAAAGAGTGGTGAAATGTTGTCAGGAGCTAAAGAATCCGAAACAGATTATGGAACACTTTATTCACCAGTCTATAAAGAAAAATATCTATCTGGTGTTACGTATGAAATCACAGCACGTGAAGATATCGTTACTCCAGAAGGAACAGTATGGTTCCACAAAGGAGATGTTGTAGATACATTTACTACAGGTGATGGTGTTACAACTTCATCATTGCTTCAGTTAGGTAAATATTCTATTAAAGAAACCACAACACAGACTGGATATGTATTAGATGAAAACAGCTATAACTTTGATATTGAATATGCGGGTCAGATGATCGATGTAGTCGAAATCAAACAGTCTTATGTCAACGAAAGACAAAAGTTGGATTTACAGATCACTAAGACATTTGAAGATGAAGATAAAGAAGCCTACAAAGATGTTGTCTTTGGTGTTTATTCTAAAAAGGATATTACTGTAGATGATAAAGTCATCATTCCTGCTGATGGACTAGTTGGCACATTAACGATTGATAAAGATGGTAAAAATGTTGAACATTTAGATCTTCCTACAGGTGATTATTACGTTAAAGAACTTGAAACAAATGTAGGCTTTAAATTAGATGAAGAAAAACATGATTTCACATTCAACTATGATGAAGATACAACAAAATCAACTGTTATCGTTCCTATGGAATTGCACAATGAAAAACGTCGTATTGAACTAGATGTCAACAAGGTGGATAAAGATCATCATGATCATTTCTTAAATGGAGCTATCTTTGAAGTCTATGATAAGACAGCTAAATCTTATGTCACTACCCTTGCATCAGGTCAATTAATGATCGTTGGTAATGATGCCAAAGAAGAATATGAAATCTCTAAGAATGAAGATTTTACAAAGATCATTAAAACCATTAAAACGGATGAAAATAAACAAATCATCTTAGATATAGATGATGGAATTTATTATTCTCGTAAAGTTGGTGATGACAAGGTTAGTAAACGTGTGATCAAAGATGGAAAAGCAGTATTAGCGGATGCCATTTACGGACATGAATATGATTTCAAAGAAATTAAAGCACCTACTTCTTATCAGTTAGCTGATAAGTCTAAAGCTTACAAAGTAGAAGCTGATAAAGATACGGATACGATCATTTATCATTTTGAAAATGCACGTATCGTTGTTCCAAATACAGGGGTATAAATAGTATGAAACATAAGAAAATAAAAATAGCAGCACTTGCGATAGTCACTGCAAGTCTATTAGGTGGAATTCTATATAGTGAGTTTGGAGCAAAGAAATCTTATGATTATTCAGATTACTATGTAGAATCAAAACCTAAAAAAACCACAAAAGAAAATAAAGATGATAAGGAATCTTCTGAAAAGGAGCTTTCTTTATCTTTACTCCAAAAAACAAATAAAGACGTAGTTGGTATTCTAGAATTCGATAATCGGGTTATTTATGAACCTGTTGTACAGGCACCTGACAATGATTACTATGTTCGAAAAAACATCAATAAAGAATATGCCAATGCAGGTATCCCTTTTGTATCGGCAGACGGAAATATTGATTCAAAAAATGTAGTCATCTATGGTCATTCCAGTAAATGGAACAGTATCATTTTTACTCCATTGATGAGCTATGTGAATCAAAGCTACTATAAAGAACATCCTACATTTCGATTCATTACAGAAAATGAAACAAGAACTTATCAAATATTTGAAGTCATGAATGTGGATCTAAACAATTTGAATGATTCTTTAGAATTCACACAATCCGATTGGGATTCAGATACTGCATTCAATGCCTTTATATCCGATTCAATTAATCGAGGCCTTTATAAAACAGGTGTTTCAATTAATACAGATGATAAGTTGATGACTTTAGTTACTTGTGATACAAGAAATGATAACAAAAGAATTGTGATACTAGCAAAAAGAACAGACTAATTCAAAAAATCTATAAATTCATGAAATGTTAATAGTTCTATGCTATTGTTGGATTAGATAGATTACAAAACGAGGAGGCATAAAAATGTACGAACCTTACACAAGACAATCATTACCCTCAAAAGAATATCGTGAATTGTTGGGTAGTGCTCTGTGTGTCTTTAGTTCAAATAATGGATTTATTATAGAAAATATTATTCATACAAGCAATGCATATGATTGGTACAATCTTATTGATTTGGAATCTGGAAAACTTAAAAAATCTATAGCAGATACAATTTCTAGAAATACAGGAAATAAGGATATTGAAATATTATTTTCTGAAATAGTTGAGATGAGAAATAGAATAATTCATGGATTTAGAATTACATCAAAACAAGGAGAGCAAATACTTGCGACAAAAACTAGAAAAAAGGATGGAAATATTCAATTTGAAATAACCAAAGAATATTTGTTGGATTTTATAAAGAAAAATGAAGAGCTCAGTGATATGCTTTATAAATATCGTGGATATTAATGAATAAATTCATGTTGAGATACCATATGAAAGCATTACTTCGGTAGTGCTTTTCTTTTACCCTATTTTAGAAAGGACGGTGATGAGATGTCTAATTATAAATCTTCGGATGAAAAAACTAAACAAGCTTTTGAGATGATTGAACAAGGTGTAAAAGATGTTTATTCTTCTGATTCTTTTAAACGATATTTATCTTGTTGCAGCAAATTCCACAATTATTCATTGAACAACACTTTATTGATATTGGCTCAAAAGCCAGATGCAAGTTTAGTTGCAGGATATCGTTCCTGGCAGGCAAACTTTAATCGTCATGTGGATAAAGGTGAAAAAGGATTGATGATTCTTGCTCCTGTAACGTATAAAGAAGATCGATTAATTAATAAAGTAGATGAAAACGGAAATGTTGAATTGGATGAAGCTGGTTCACCTATTCAAGAACAACGGCAAGTGAATGTGACTCGTTTTAAAACAACTACTGTATTTGATATATCACAAACTTCTGGTGATCCTCTTCCCTCTTTGATTCATGATTTAACGGGTTCTAATAATGAAGCTAAGGCAATCATTCAATCCGTGCAATCTATCTGTACAATTCTCATTGAATTTAAAACAGAAACAGAAGATTTGAATCTCATGACAGGAGCTAAGGGATACTATTCTCCTAAAGAAGATAAGATTGTGATTAATAAAGATTTGGAAGATCTACAAATTGCCAAAACATTAATTCATGAGTATGCTCACAGCATACTTCATAAACAAACAGATAAAAATCAAAGCCAACGAGAAATTGAAGCCGAATCGTTGGCTTTTGTTTTATGTGATCATTTTGGACTAGATACTTCTGAATATTCATTTGGTTATATTGCTAGCTATGCTGATAAAGATTTTGATGAATTGAAATCTATCTTAGTTAATATTCAAAGTACGGCTCATGAAATGATTGAACAACTAGAACCTGTATTCAAGGAGAAACTGCATATGATAGAAATGAAAAGTAAATATATAACACCATTAGAAATGGAACAAATGAATCATGATATTGTGATTCAAGTTTCTTCTTTGATGGAACAATATAAAGATGCATTAAATAATCCAAATGTATCCACTTCGGATATTCATGAAATGGTGGATCAACAAATCTATGATGTTATCAATAGTAAGCTTGAATATTCTGATCAGGCTTTTTTATTTGGAAACAATCACGACTATTATCAAACACTACGAACAATATGTTTTGAAGCATTCACGGATCCCAATTTTGATTTAAGTAAGAACTGGTTTATTGAAAATTCAATCGAACATAGAAACTATGAATTATTTGAACAGATTGCCCAACCATTACTTACAAATGATGCTTACTACATGAAATATGCAACACCTGGCTTTATGGATCTGAATGTGGAAATCATTGATGAAAATCGTTTTGCGATGGCTCATAACTATGAATTGAATGGAGATCTAATGGCTGATCCAGATATTGAATTTACAGTGGATAAAGATAACAGACTGCTCTATCCACAGTCTTATCAACAGGATAACCTTCAATTTTATGAACGAGTGGATGGTGATCCATTTCGTGCTAATGAACTCAATCGATTTATGAATCAGTGGATTCACAATATCCAGGAACAAAAATACAAAGTCGAAACGGTTTATACAGATGAATTCGAATTATCCACAAAAGAAAATCCAAGTGGTGTACGTAAGTTTTGTAAAGAACATGGAATTGCAAAAATGGCACCAAAAAACAAGGAGTTGGAAAGATGAGTCAACGATTTATACGAAAAGACGTTCTAGAAAAAGTAAGAACCTTATCTGCTTTTGATTATTTAAGAAACTATGCTCCAGACCTGTTAGTAAAAAATGGGAGAACAGATTATTATCATCGAGATCATGATTCCTTGCATTTTTCAAATGGAAAATGGTATTGGTGGTCACAAGGCAAAGGTGGAACATCTGCACTTGATTATTTGATTATTGTGGAAGGATATGAATTTAAAAATGCGTGTAACTATTTATCAGATTTAATGAATGTGAGTGCACCAGTTACCACTTATTATCATCCAAAACCTGTAAAACCATTTGAATTACCTATTAAAGATAAGAACAATGATTTAGTGATTCGTTATTTATGTGAAATTAGAAAAATCGATAAAGGAATTGTGGATGATTTCATATCCAAAGGAATGATTTATCAATCCGCTAACTTCAAGAATGCAGTGTTTGTTGGATATGATAAAGATAAACCAGCGTATGCATTTAAACGAAGTATCTTTAAAAATTTTAAATTGGATCATGCTGGAAGTAATAAAGCATTTAGTTTCAACTACACAAATGTAAATAATGATGTTCTTCATGTGTTTGAAGCAGCTATTGATTTATTATCCTATATGACTCTTTTGAAAATGGATGAAATGGATTATACCGAATTTAATTATCTGTCTCTTGCCGGAGCCAGTGATAAGATTACGAGTAAATCAGAAGCGGATATTCCTATTGCACTAAAAGCGTATTTAGAAAGAAATCCAAATATCAAAACAATTATCTTCCATCTAGATAATGATGAAGTTGGTATTGGTGCAACAGCAAAAATCATTTCTATTCTGAATTCAAAATATCAATGCATAGATGAACATCCGAAAATGCACAAGGATGTAAATGAATTGTTATTATATGTTAATAAAACAACAAATAATTTATGAGAAATACAAATAATTTGATTTTGAAGCATTATTTAGCTATGATAATTATGCAAAGAAGAGCTTTTAAAAGCTTGGGCTGGTCGTAAGACCCAGGTCCACACATAGGCGGGTAAGACACCCGCCATTTCTTTTGGAAAGATGAGGATGCATGAAAGAAATCCGAAAAAATATAATTTGTGATTATTATTAAGGGAAAGTAGATACTTTCTCTTTTTTATTATTCAAATTTAGAAAGTAAAGGTGATGCAATTTGAATAAACAATTTGATTTATTTCAGAAAATGAAGATAAAAGAAGTCTGTGAAAATATCAGTCGTATGACCTATGCCTATATCAATCCAGACACAAAGCAGCCGACCGTTGTCCCATCAAAACATTATAAAGATATTCTAGATCAGCCTGTAGAAGTATTGGTTAATGATCAGGTAAAGAAACAATTTTTAAATATCATGTTTAAACAGATGAAAGCATTGAAGGATGAAGAACCAATCCTTTTTAATGAAACATTGTTGTTGATGGACTTAAATAAAACACCAGATAGCTTGGAACTTAATGAAGAAGCTGCATTAAAGATTACAGCTACAGAACTTGTAGAAAATGAAAAAACGCAAAAGAAGAAATTTCATCTTGTGGATAATGAATATTTGAATGCCTATGAATCCACAAAGAACGATTCAGAATTGATGGCTCAACTTTTTGGTGAACAACAAAATGAACGAGTTTATTCCATTGAACTCGATGAAATGGATATGGAAAAGCCAAAGTCAAAAGGAGGAAAGAACAATGACTTACAACACTAGAATTTATAATTACGCAAACTTACATTCAGAAGATAAACAAATCGTACAGGCACAATTACTCATGTTGGAATCTGTAGAAGATACCATTACAAATTACACATATGCAAAAGAAACTTCCACAAATACTTTAGAAACAATTTCCTTTGAAGAAGGAATCAATGCATTAGAAGAAGCAAAACGAAATATGTATAACGATATTGTTGAATACATGATATTTGCGATTGATAGTTATGAAGATGAAGTAAATGAAATAGATACCAGTGATCCCTTCTATGGATTGTATGAAGAAATGGAGAACTTAGAAAATGAATAATATAGAAACTATGGAATTCAGTACAGCTAATCTAGAAAGATTGGCTTTTTATTTTAAGAATTTAAAGATGGAGGTTAGTGGAAAATGGTACACAACGACAAAGTTTTAGATGATGTTAATGCTCTGCTTGATTACAATGCTGTGAAAGATTATTTGTTTATGACAGTTATCAATGCTGAAGAAAATAAAAATGATTTAACCACTATGCCTCATACCATTATTGGAGATCTTGCGATTGTTTATAAGGTCATGATCAAAACTACGGATGAACGTTTTTGTGCAGCCAAGGTTACAAATCAACTGATGGATGCCTATGGAATCGATGTAAATAAACTTCATAATGATGCACTTATCTCATCTCCAAACATGATGAAGCCTGAAATTCTTCCACTAGAAACCATGTTGATGGGAATTCCAAAAGATATAGCCTTAGAAGAAAAAGAACATCAACTTGTTGTTTTGACAAATGAACACAAGACAGATGGTGCAGCCACAATGTTCTATGCAGGGGTTTTAAATGATTTGGCTGAAAAATTAGAACATAACTTATATATTATTCCATCATCAACAGATGAGTGTATTGCATTATGTGATTCGCCATCTTTAAATATTGATCATGTCAAAGAAATGCTTCTTTCAGTTAACAAATCAGAGATGGTCGATCCTGATAAAAAGCTATCTGATCATTTGTATCATTACGATAAAGACGAACACATTTTAGAAAAAGCAGATGACTATGAAAAGCGAATCAATAAACATAAATATTCGCAATTGCTTCATTAGAGATTGGGGATTTCAAAATGATAAAATACGAAGATATCATTAAAAGAATTGCCAATATCGAAAAGAAAAAAATCAAAAATGAAGAACGAATCAAAGCACTTTCGGATGAAAACAATATTCTAACTGCGAATCTAAAATTATTGAATCAAAAGAAGGAAATGCTAGAAAAAATGGATCAAGATCTTGCAGATTTGATTTCGGACAAGAAAAAGACTGTAGCCAATTAATGTCTACAGTTGTAACAAGCAACGTCTTTTGGGGACAAAAGACAAGTATTTAGGGAATATCCCTAAGACCCTGAGCTATCACAATTTGTTGATAGCTCTTTTAAAATTGGAGGTACATGAAAATGTTTAATAGTATAACACTATGTTTTATCAGTTTCCTTGGTGGTGAAATGATTGGAATGGGTACAGTTTTATTTGTTCAGGGGGCTTTCTACAATGAAAACAAAATCGAAGAAAAAAGAAATCAAAGTCAGATTAACGAATAATGACTTGGATCATCTTAACAATCTGGTTAAAGAATCAAATCTATCACGAGAATCTTATCTTCGAATGTGTATAAACGGTTTGTTACCTAGACCTGCGCCTACTAAAGAATTCATCGAAGTAATCGAAATTTTAAGAGAGATTGCTGAAAACATGAATCAAATCGCGATATCTGTTTATACACAAAATGCAATGGATAAATCCTTTTACATGGAAAACTATGAAAAGCTGCAAGATCAAATCAATGAGATTATGATTTTGATTCGACAACCAATCAATATGGAGGAAGTATGGCAATTACCAAAATATGGGCAGTAAAAGATGATTTAAATCGTGTCCTAAACTATATTAAAAATCCAGATAAAACAAAAGAAGATATGAGTGATGGTTTAAAAGAAGTTTTAACTTACACTACCCAAGGCTATAAAACAAACGAAAAAGAGTTTATTACCGGAATCAATTGTGAACCTCGTACGGCCTTAAAACAGATGATGAATACAAAGCTTTCTTACAACAAGATGGATGGTCGCCTTGCCTTTCATGCGGTGCAATCTTTTAAGCCAGGTGAAGTGACACCAGAACAATGCCATGCATTAGGTGTTCAGCTTGCTAAACAAATGTGGGGCAATCGATTTGAAGTAGTTGTTTCTACTCATTTGGATAAAGACCATCTACACAATCATTTCGTGGTAAACTCCGTTTCCTGGGTAGATGGTAAAAAGTATGACAATAAGAAAGCTGATATCGATCACTTCCGTGAATTAAATGATGCGATCTGTAAAGAGCATGGTTTAACTGTCATCACAAAACCGGAAGGCAAAGCGATGAATTATGGAGAATGGAAAGCAGAAAAGAATGATTCTATCTATTTACGGAAATTGATTCGCTATGACGTGGATTCTGTTTTATTGTATGCAAGAACACCTGAACAGTTTCAATCTAGTCTTGAAGAAATTGGATATGTTGTAAATTTGAATGGTAAACATTGGACTTTAAAACATCCACAATCTAAAAGAACATTTCGCTTTTATAAACTGACTCGTGATAATCGCTATGATGAAGAACATTTGATGGAACGGATTAACAGTAACTTCTTGTTTCCCATGCAGTCATCTGTTAAAGATGTTATACCTTGTAAAGAATATCAAGGCAATCATAGAAAATTAAAAGGAATCAAAGCGATGTATATTCGATATTGTTTTGAATTGGGTATTTTACGACCTAAAGGAATACCTCAAAAATATCCAAGTCCAGCACTTAGAAAGGATTTAATTTATATGGAGAAAATCACAGATGAAAATACATTTGTTGGCAAGCATAATCTTGGATCGATTGAAGATGTGCTTGCTTTTAAATTGAATTTAAACACCCAAATAGAAAACTGGATGAATCAAAGAAGATCCATCTACAACAAAATCAAACGAACTCGTGATCCAGAATTAAAAAAACAATTAGAACAGGATCGAGATACGCTCACTTCCAAAATTGCACATGGGAAAAAGGAAATCCGCATATGCGAAGATATAGAAAAGAGAGTACCTGACATTGAAGAAAAATTAAAAATGGTCAATGCATTAGAAACAGAGCGTATGCAAACACAAAGAGAATACGAAAGGAGTTTGAATTTATGAACAGTGCCGATACTGCAGATCAAATGATGAAAATGACACTAGAAGGTATTCAGGTAGCTGCTGAAATTGGATTAAAAGCTGGTGGAACAGCGGCTAAATCCTTAGCTGTTACTTTGTATGCCATTCTTACGGACAACAAGAAAATCAAAGGCAAAACCAACCTAGATAATCTATTAAAATCTAACAAGGAGTTAAAAGTATTTGCGATTCATCATTCGGATCTTAAAAAGTTTTGCGAAGAAGCAAAACACTATGGTGTTCTCTATTCTGTATTAAAAGAAAAGAATAATACTGATGGAATCATAGATATCATGGTCAAAGCTGAAGATGCATCCAAGATATCAAGGATGGTAGATAAATTTGATCTAGCAACTATTGATACCAAAGCCATTCGTGAATCTGTATTGTCACAACAAAAAATCAAAGATGCAAAGCCTCTTAGTGATGAAGAACATGATGCATTATTATCTAAATTGATGGATGAAAAAACAAACCCCACCAAGGCTCGGACAAGCAAGGACGGTACTCCGTTCGAGCCATCTTCAAAAACATTGAAGAACGAAAGCAAGAAGAAAACCGTCGAAAGAAAAAAATCAACAGCTACTATGGATAGACCTTCTGTCCGTCAGGAACTAAAAGATATTAAGCAACAACAATTAAAATCTTCTGCACCAAAATATCCGGTAAGAAAGAAATCAAAAAAGAAAGTGAGATGAAAAGTATGCGTAACTGGTTTAAAAAACAAAATGATGAAATGATTGAAATCCAAGTTGATGATACAGAAAGAAGAATCATTGTACGTGCTCTTGCCGATTTAAGGGATAAACAACGCATGGCACATAAGAATTATGACTTTCTAGATTCATTGATTGTCAAAGTCTGTGATGCAAATGTAAATAAAGCCTATTTCGACAAGCTTCCACAAAAATAGTCAGTTATCGCATCAGATATTGAAAATATAGCATTTTTTGTATCGTTAACATGTTGCTTCTTTACTTTATATTTGTTAAACTGTGCTTGAGGTGAGTGTGATGGATTTATTTAAGAGAGAAAAATATTTAAAAAAAATTCGTCCGTTTTATGATCAAGAAGATTTAATTAAAGTAATTACAGGAGTAAGACGTTGTGGCAAAAGCAGCCTAATGCAAACGATTTGTGAAGAATTAAAAAGCACTGGTATCAAAGATGAGCAAATTATCTATATTGATCTTGATAGCAGGAAAAATCGTAACATCAATAAAGCTAATGATCTAGATAATTTAATTGAAACACTCTCAACCGTTGATAATCATAAATACTTATTTATTGATGAAATTCAAAATGTAGATAATTTTGAAGAAGTTATAAATGGATACAGAACAGATGGGGGTTATTCTATCTTTATCACAGGATCGAATTCTTATTTATTAAGTGGTGAATTAGCCACTAAATTAACAGGCCGTTATGTAGAATTTGAATTATATACGCTATCTTTTGATGAATATGAAGATATAAAACGTTTCTATAATAAGCCAATCAATCCAAATCCTTTAGTAGAATTAAACAACTATATTCTTGAAGGTGGATTCCCTAGAACCATTCAATTTGATGATTTACAAACAAAAAGAACTTATACAGAAAGCGTTGTAAAAGAAATATTTGAAAAAGATATTCGTAGACGTGTGAAAATAAAGAACAAAGAAGCTTTTGAATCTGTAGAACATTTCATTATTAATAATTTTGGTTCTACAACAAGTATTTCAAGTTTACAAAAGGCGTTAGAAAAGAATGGCATGAAAATCACTAGAAATACTGTATCCAATTATATTCAAACTTTGGTTGATGCAAAAATTCTGTATGAATGTTCACGCTTTGATATGAAATCTAAAAAATCATTATCAGGTGAAAAGAAATATTATGTATCTGATTTAAGTTTTTATTTTTCTTTAAATACAGATAATCAAATCAATTATGGACCAGTTCTTGAAAACATTATTTATTTCTATGCAAAAAGCCACGATTATTCCATCAGCGTTGGAAGAATAGGAAAATTAGAATGTGATTTTATTTTAAGAGATCACAACATGAATTATTCTTATGTTCAAGTAGCTTACACCATTGCGCTAAGCAAACAAACAGAAGACAGAGAGTATAAATCATTAGAATCCATTAAAGATAATTATCCAAAATATGTAATGACTACTGATTATTTACTTCAAAAAAGAAACGGCATAAAACACGTAAATTTAATTGAATTTATGACTACAAATTCAGAATTTTAAGCAATCCAATTGGGTTGCTTTTTTGTTTATAGAGAAAGGAGCTGATATTTATATACAAACGAAAAGATGAATATGTGTTCTTAGGTTTATTGCTGATACCTACAATATGGTTTTCCTTGTTGATTGCACCTTATATGGATAAAGGATTAATCAATGCAATTCCATATCTTAATGAAGCTTTAAATCATCCATTTCAAATACAATGGACGGATTCAACATTAAAAACGATCGGTATCTTTCTGATAATCTATGTATTAGGTGTTGGGATGTATTTATCTTCATCTAAAAACTATAGAAGAACTGAAGAATATGGATCAGCTAAATGGGCAAATCCAAATACTGTTTGCAAGAAATATGCGAATAAAGATTACTTTTCTAATAAAGTCTTTTCTCAGAATGTACGAATGGGATTGGATGGAAAAAAACATAGGCGAAACTTGAATACGGTTGTGATTGGTGGCTCTGGTGCTGGCAAAACAAGATTTTATGCCAAACCAAATATCATGCAATGTAATACAAGTTTTGTTGTATTGGATCCTAAAGGCGAAATCATTCGAAGTGTTGGTCATCTATTAGAAGAGAATGGTTATGTCATTAAAGTCATTGACTTGATTGATATGTCTAAATCTCTTGGATATAATCCATTCCACTATATTCAAAGTGATAAGGATGTATTGAAATTAATTACCAACTTGATCCGTAATACAACACCTAAAGGTTCTTCTACCAATGATCCATTCTGGGAAAAGAGTGAAACAGCACTATTGGAAGCGCTGATGTTATATCTGTACCATTATGCACCAGAAGATGAACAGAATTTTACAATGGTCATGGAAATGCTCAATTATGCAGAAGTCAAAGAAGATGAAGAAGACTACGAAAGTCCATTGGATGAGTTATTTAAAAGACTAGAAATGATAGATTCTAATTCATTAGCTTTAAAACAATACAAGATTTATAAACAAGCAGCAGGTAAAACCGCCAAATCGATTCTGATTTCGGTTGGTGTAAGACTTGCTGCTTTTAATTTGGAAGAACTTGCATCGTTAACCAAATATGACGAGATGGAATTAGAACAGATTGGAGAAAGAAAAACGGCTTTATTTGCGATTATTCCAGACAACGATTCCACATTCAATTTTGTAGTTGGAATGTTGTACACCCAGTTATTTCAAATGTTGTATTACCAGGCGGATTATGTACATGGTGGAGAACTTCCTGTACCCGTCCATTTCTTGATGGATGAATTTGCCAATGTTGCTTTACCAGATGAATTTGATAAATTGCTTTCAACCATGCGTTCAAGACAGATCTTTGTATCCATTATTTTACAGAACCTGGCTCAGATCAAAGCGTTATACAAAGATAGCTGGGAATCCATTTTAGGTAACTGTGATGAAACGTATTACCTAGGTGGTAATGAACAAAGTACACATAAATACATCAGTGAATTGCTGGGAAAAGAAACATTGGATACAAATACGTATGGCAAATCTGAAGGAAGAAGTGGTAATTATTCTACAAATTATCAACAGACAGGAAGAGAGCTTTTAACCGCAGATGAAGTTCGATTGTTGGATAACAACTATGGACTTCTTTTTATTAAGGGAGAACGCCCTGTTAAAGATAAAAAATATGATTTATTAAAACATCCAAATATTAAGCAGACATTGGATGGAGGACGAGAGCCTTATATTCATGGGCAAACGTATCATTTCATTGATGATTGGCAAAATATTCTTTTGACTGATAACGAATATGAATTGTTAGATCAAGAAGAAGTAGAAAAATATGTAAAGGAGATCAAAGAAAATGAAGAAAACAAAAACAATTAGAAAAGTAGTGTTCTATGCTTATACAGCATTGATACTCATCACAAACTTTATAACACCTGTCTATGCAGCTAATGATCCAGTCACTGTAGTCAATAATTTCAGTGATTTTATGTTTGGACTTATTCGAGCTATTGGAATGATTCTATTGGGCTTTGGAATTGTGCAGGTTGGTTTATCTTTAAAAAGCCACGATCCAAGCCAAAGAGCAAATGGATTTATGACTGTTGCTGGTGGAATTATTATTACGTTTGCGAAAGAGATTTTAAATATTATTGTAGGTTAATGTATGGATGGAATCATCGATAACCTAACAAGTGCTATCAATACTTGGAATTCTAAACTTGCTGAAATATGGTTGTTACTGACTGAATCACCAGAGTCATTTAAAGGTGGTGATATATGGAAAATCATTGTAAAAGTACATGAAGGCTTACAAGCTATTGGACTTGCACTTCTTGTGCTTTTCTTTGTATGGGGATTGATACGAACTTGTACAAGTTGGCAGGATGTTAAACGACCAGAACAAGCCTTCAAACTTTTTCTAAGATTTATTATTGCCAGAGGTCTTGTCATGTATGGAATGGAACTGATGACAAAGATTTTTGAAATTGTACAGGGGATAATTCAATCGATTACGGAAACTGTAGGACTTGGGGTATCCAACGAAACAGTTATACCACAGGAAATAGTTGATGCGGTTAGTAATACAGGATTTTTAGAATCTATTCCACTTTGGGCAGTTACATTATTAGGATCAATATTTATCACAATACTTTCATTTGTAATGATATTAACTGTTTATGGAAGATTTTTTAAACTTTACATGTACACAGCTATTTCTCCAATACCACTTGCAGCAGCTGCAGGAGAAAGCACACAAAACACAGCTTTTACATTTATCAAAAGCTATGCAGGAGTTTGTTTAGAAGGAGCGATCATTGTCCTTTCCTGTATTATCTTTTCAGCCTTTGCATCAAGTCCACCAGTAGTGGATTCAACAGCATCTAGTGTATCTATGGTATGGAGTTATATTGGTGAATTGATATTCAATATGTTAGTTCTTGTAGGAACAATCAAAATGTCAGACAGGATTGTAAAAGAAATGATGGGACTATAATATGTAGCTACTCAGTTACCACATTTGTTGATATTTTGTAAAAAACTGATTATAATATATACGAAAGGAAGTGTTAATTATGCGTAACGTAATCAATGCTCAAAAAGATGATGTATTTAGAATTCGCATGAATTCAGAAATTAAGAATGAATTGGAAGAAGTATTTGCCAAAAATGGTTTAACTTTAACAGATGCAGTAAATGTATTTTTTCAACAAGTATTAAATACAGGTGGATTTCCATTTTCTGTAACTGAGGACAATGCCGAAAAGATGAAAGCAAAAGCTTTATCTAAATTAATGAAAGAATTAGAAATTGGTATGAATTGTACTGAATCTTATTCAGAAGAAGAAGCCAAAAAAATGTTGGGTTTGTAAAATGAAGATTATTTATAAAAAAGCAGCAATTGATGATCTTCTTAATACCGAAAATTATATTATTAATCAGTTTCATAACGATCAAGCCGCAAAAAAACTTAAAAACAATATTGTAGATACAATTTCATTATTAAAAGATAATCCTTATCTAGGTCCTAAAATGTCAGATCGTTTCGACATAGATACACCATTTCGCTATTTAATCGTATCTAAGCAACTTGTATTCTATAATGTCAATGAAGAGAATATTGAAATTATTAGAATACTTGACTCAAGGCAAGATTACTTATCATTACTATTTTAATTACTACTGCAGGAGCATATTGTTCCTGCTTTTATTATGCCTTTTTGGCAGGAAAGGAACGTAACATGAAAGATTATATTTTAAACAAAGTTGTATTAAAAACCGGAGATTCATTGGATATTGTTGAATCTTCAACTTTACCATTAACAGAAAAATTGATGTATAAAGTAGAACATGAAAAAGATAAAATCATTGTTCGTCGTGATGGTGGAAAGATGGTTATTCCTATTGATAACATCTTATTTGCATCGTCTATTCCATTAGATGTTATTCATGAGGATTTTGCTGATGAAATCTAATTTTGAAATCAAAATCAACAAAGAAATAAGAGATTATACGGAAAGTATTTTCTTTGGATTATCCCTTAGACAAAGCATCTTTTCTATCATTGCCTGTATTATTGCGTGTGGTTTGTATTTTTTATGTAAAGATCGATTAGGTACAGAAATGACAAGTTGGTTGTGTATGCTTGGTGCTGCACCATTTGCAGCATTTGGATTTATTCGTTTTCAAGGAATGTATACAGAAGATATTGTGAAAATGGCAATATCTTCTTTTATGTTGTCTACAAGGAATTTGATTAATGTGCCATTTAATCTTTATTGCGAAATACTTGAACCATTCATTAATCAATCAAGAAAGGAGTCAATTGTACATGATAAAAAGCTACGAAAGATTGAAAAAGCTCAACAAAGAAAAAACAAGAGTGCCTAAAACTGTTCAGGATACCATCCCGGTAGACACAATCTATAAGGATGGTATTTTTAAATCTGGTAATAAATATACAAAGAGTTATCGCTTCTTAGATATCAACTATAAGATTGCTTCTGGAGAAGATAAAAACAATCTCTTTTTAAGCTATAGTGATTTACTGAATTCTTTTGATTCTTCTGTGATGACAAAGATAACTATCAACAATCGAAAAGTGGATATCAAGAAGTTTAAAGAGGATATCTTGATTCCATTAAAACAAGATAACTTAGATCCATATCGCGAAGAATACAACAATATGCTTTTGGATAAACTATCTGAAAGTGATGATATTATCCAGGAAAAATATATTACAGTTACCATCTTTAAAAACAGTATCGAAGAAGCAAGATTTACTTTCTCCAGAATTACCGCTGAGTATTCTACCTTATTTGCAAGACTTGGCTCTTCCTGTATTGAATTAAATGCGGAAGAACGATTAAAAATGCTTCATGACTTTTATCGTGGTGAAACGGAAGAGTTTTCTCTCGACATGAATGATTTGGCTAAGAAAGGTCATTCTTTTAAGGATTTGATCACGCCTAGAATGAGTAAATACCACAACAAATATTTTGAATTTGATGGTAAATATGGAAGAGTTCTTTATTTAAGCAATTATCCAGGCTTTTTAAAGGATGAATTTGTATCTGAACTTTGTGATTTAAACAAGAATCTCATGTATTCCATGGATATTATTACGATTCCCACTGATGAAGCAGTTAGAGAAGTAGAAAATAAGTTTTTAGGTGTAGAAAAGAATATTACGGATTGGCAAATGAAGCAAAATCGTAACAATAACTTCTCAGCCATTATCCCCTATGACATGGAGCTACAACGTAAGGAATGTAAAGAATTCTTGGATGATTTAATTGTACGAGATCAAAGAATGATGCTATGTAATATTACGGTTGTGCATCTTGCCGATTCTTTAGAGGAACTCGATAAAGACACAGAAACATTAAAAGCAGTAGCTCGAAAATATGTTTGTGAACTTGAAACACTCTACTTTTCAAAAAGACAATTGGATGGTCTACAGACAGCCCTTCCTATTGGAGTCAACAAACTCAATATCACTCGTACCCTGCTTACAGAAAGTGCTGCTGTATTTATTCCCTTTAGAGCCCATGAAATTATGCAGAAAGGTGGTATTTGGTATGGACAGAACGCCATTACCAACAATCCGATTCTTTGTAACAAAGCTTTATTACAAAATCCAAACTCTTTTGTATTGGGTATTCCTGGATCAGGTAAATCTTTTCTTACAAAAGAAGAAATTGAATTCTTAATTCTGTCTACGAATGACGATATTATTATTGCAGATCCGGAAGGTGAATATGATCCAATCATTAAAGCAATGCAAGGACAGATCATTCGTATTGGAACGAACAGTAAAGATTATATTAATGCCATGGATATGTCAGAAGGATATGGAGATAGTGGAAATGCGATTGCAGATAAATCTCAATTTATCATGTCTTTATTTGAACAGTTAGATACGAATCATGGTGGTATATCCCCTATTGATCGTTCTATTATCGATCGTTGTGTATCTTTGGTTTATCAAGATGCCATGAAAAACAACTATGTTCCAACATTAAAGCATCTTTACAGCAAACTATTAGAACAAAGTGAACCAGAAGCTAAATCATTAGCTATTAAACTAGAACTATTTACAAATGGATCCTTGAACATCTTTGCCCATGAAACCAATGTAGATATCAAATCTAGAATTTTGTCGTTTAATATCTTTAATTTAGGAAAACAATTAAAGACGATGGGATTACTCGTGATTACAGATGCCATTATCAACCGTGTCAATGAAAATTGGAGAAAAGGAAAACGTACACATGTCTTCATCGATGAGATTCATGTTATCTTTGAAAATGAAGAAAGTGTAACCTTCTTTGCCTCAGCTTGGAGACAATTTCGTAAAAGAGATGCCTATCCAACGGGTATTACACAAAATGTGAAATACTTATTGTCAAGTCAACAAGGAACAAGTATGCTATCAAACTCTGAATTCATTGTGATGTTAAACCAATCTGCCAATGATAGAGAAGATTTAGCTAGACTTCTAAATATTTCAGAAGAACAGATGGGATACATCACAAATGCACCAACAGGATCAGGATTAATCAAGTATGGTGGTTCGATTGTACCTTTTGTAAACAAGATGCCAAAAGGATTATTGTATGATTTAAATACAACAAAACCTGGAGATAGAAAGGTTTTACAATATTAGCCGACGTTACTGAATCTTCCCTATTATTTGGAGTTTCATAAGATATAAGATATAATTGAGAAAAGAATAAGATTTGAAAAAGGATAATTAATTATGTTAAATATAGAGCACTTATTGATGAAGCAAAGATACTTTGCTTTAGAGGAGATTTCTACTGTTTTTTTAGCTATCGGGTTCGCGCAATACACTATATATCATTTTAAGTATAGAAAATATAAAAATTCAGCAATTGCCAAAGTAATTGACTATGAAGAAAAATATTACGACAAAGAAGATTATTATGTTTACATGCCCGTTGTGCAATTTACAAATAATCAAAATCAAAAAATCCAATCCATTTTAAATATTGAATTAGACGAACAGGAATATCCATTCGGCAAGGAAATAGCAATAAAATATAATGATAATAACTTGGAATATGTTTTAAAAGATATGAAAATCAAAAAGTTTGTATATAAAAATTCTTTAGCAATTGGGATGATTTTGATGATTATTTCTATTCTCTATTTACATCTAAACAAATGATACTCTACTAATAAGCAGAATTAACTTTCTGCTTTTTTACATACAAAGGAGTTGATAAATTTGAGAGATATAAAAACCAAGCAGAAAATGCAAGCCATTAAAACAAAGGATACAAAAGGAAATATTCGGCATTTTATTAAACAGCAAACAATTCATAATAAAAAGTCTGATAGAAAAGAGGAAGCTTCTGTTAAATCCAATCCACAGGTACAGGCTACAAATAATGTGAGTGTTGCTGCCAAACAAACTGTAATTGAATCTAAGCATCGTGCTTCTAAGTTTATTAAACAAAAGCGTAATGAATATAAGGCTAAATCAGTTAGTAAGAAGTCTATTGTTGAATCAAATCATGATATTCAACTGCAACGAATTTCTTGTGTTTCCAAGGCAAAGAAGCATATTGTAAATAAGATAAATACTTCAAAGATGAAACAATCTACAGAACAAGTTGTTTCTAAGCCGATTATTCAAAATACAACACATGCTATAAAAAAATCATTTCATATTGTTAAGAAGAGTGTATCTACATTGAATACACTTTTTTCTTTTGGAACAGGATTGATTTTATTAATAGTGATTACTCTGTTTGTTGGCACATTTAGCGTATTAGCTCAAGATGGTGGATCTAATAGTGAAATTGTTTCTTTAAGTGAAGAAGTTATTGCATATGAAGATACCATTCGTAAATATGCGAAAGAGTATGATATAGAAAACTATGTATCTTTATTACAAGCTATTATGATGCAAGAATCTGGTGGCAAAGGAAATGATCCTATGCAAGCTAGTGAATCAGGATACAATACAAAATATCCTAGAGTTCCTAATGGTATTACAGAACCGGAATATTCCATTGATGTTGGTGTCCATACTTTTTCAGATTGTGTTAAAAAAGCAAATGTAAAAGATCCATCGGATACAGAACACATCTATCTAGCTTTGCAAGGATATAATTATGGCTCTGGATATATTGATTGGGCACTTTCTAATTTTGGTGGTTATTCCAAATACAATGCACAACAATTTTCAGATATGAAGAAACAACAATTAAATGTATCTGGATATGGAGATCCATCTTATGTCGATCATGTAATGCGCTATGTTGGAATTACATTTAGAGGTGGAACCAATCCAAACTTTAATAACATGGAAGCATGGATTACAAAGAATCCATATGCCAAGTCAGGCTTATATGGACAATGTACATGGTTTGCTTGGGGAAGATTTTATGAACTGTATGGATATGATCCAGGCTTTACAGGTAACGGTTGGGATTGTGTAGACCAACTTGTAAAAGCACATCCGGATAAATTTGAAAGATCATCCACGCCAAAAGCAGGAGCCGTATTTTCTGGTATTGGTAAAAACCATGTTGGTATTGTTTTAAAAGTGGATGGTAATAACATTACCATTCAAGATGGAAACTATGATGGCATTACCAATACGTTTGAAGATGCAAAAAAGGACTGGCAAACCAACACCTACACGCTTGATTACTACAGATCAAGAATGGGTGGTATTGTATTCGCCAATCCAAAGTAAAAGTGGAGAAACCATCATCTCCACTTGTTTGCATTTTGATGTTGTTCAACAACCTTCTTTGCCTCTTCTTCTGTACGATACAATTTACTTTCACGAACACGTGTTCCAGAAGTACCGCAATTTCCATTACCATCAAAGATAATGGTACAAAACCCACCAGTATTCCGTACAACCTTAGCTTTCCTTACAAAGATAGAAGAAGCAATAAAGTAAACAGTATCTCCTTCATTGAATCGTTTCAAATTATCATCTCCACTATTCATTGTTCTTATTGTTATTCAATTTAATTTCATGACCGCCACCACACCAACGTCCAGTTGATAACCAAATTTCATAAAAGTAGAGCCACTCTTGTGCCCAAGGTACAATTGTGTCACATATTCGTAATGAATAATCAAATTCTGCTGGTAAGTTTAAACAAAGCTGTACCTCTTGTTTGTTTATATCTTTATGATAATGATGCGGAAAATCTGTTTTATCTATTCCTTCAATTATGTCTCCATACAGATAAATTTTAGGCTTTTTTTCATGTCTACAAACAATTCTAATATTGTATTCACGGGATATAGGGGTTGGTTTAATTTTTCCATACCATATTAATTGACCGTGCTTCATAGAATAATATGACTCAGGATATTTGTGCTTTAATTGAATTGCTTGAATAATTAATGAAAAACGTTTTTCTTTAATTATCTTTTTTGCCAAAAAATGTATGTCCTTTCACTAAAGTTGACCCCGTTTTTGCAACAGTTGATAATCCTGTTGTTAGTCCACTAGAATACAGTTTATGCTCACTTCTTGCTTTTTTATAATCATTGGCATAATTTACAAAAGCACGTTGAACTGGTGCATTTCCCAAACATGTTTCAAAAGATTTAGATAAATTATCCATTCCGATTGCTTTTATAGGATTTTCGATAAAATCAACTTTAGCAGCATTTATCCATCTATAAAAAGCTTCTTTTCGTTCTGGATATTGTTTCCATTTATCTGCAAAGTTCTCATTTTGCATAACTGGATTTCCTATCCAAATAACACCATTGCGAGATTCAATATAACTTTCCATATCACTCAAAATACGACATATTGTTTGATAAATACTTGATTCTCCTTGATATGCTTTTGTTGCTAATGTAGTAATGATCACAGATATCGGAGCATTTTCATCATCTTTAAACATTATATCTCTATGTCTTTTTAATAATTGAATAGCACTTTGCAATGGAGTCTTAATTTTATAGATTGGAACATCTTCGATGTTAACATTGTTTCTTGCAGCAAACTCTTGTTTCTCACTTTGAACAATATCTTTCATTCTATTTTCGAACCAAAGCTTATAGCCGTATGGATTACTATATTTATCTACATATGATGAAGAGGAGATTTTGTGTGTTAATCGTATTTCTGTATTTGAAGGTTCTTTGTAATAATCAATCGGAACACAAGGTAAAATATCCATATGAAATTCATCATATTGCATCTTCCAACAACGCTTTCCTTCGCCTTCTTTTAAAATTTTATCATGGTATATCTTGTTTTCTTTTAACCGATTACCAACAATATTTTTTATATCTTTGGCTGGTAACAAAGTGCCATTTTCTAATAAACAAACCAAGTCTATATCATAATCATCTTTATCGGTAATCGGTTTAATTGTAGTGCCTAAATTCATTGATCCTTGCGGCATAATTCTGACATCATAGTTAATTCCATTCCCAATCCATGAACCGACTGCTTGATAACTGGATATTGCTTTTTCTTGCATAGAAGATGTTATACTAATCTCGTTCACAATATATTTTAAAATTTCATCTATTTGTTTTTCTTTTTCATTCATTCACCTAACCTCCAATTGAAATTGTTTTAAAGAAGCCATCACATTCATCATAAATATTAATTGTTGGATAAACTTTATGCATATAATGATGTCCTATTTCAAAAGCTGCCGAAACAGGAATTGCCGGAAACAAAGCAACTTCATTTACTTTTTTGCTATTGACGATTGTATCTAATAGGTTTAAATATGTTTTCCAAAACTCTTCTAAATCTTGGGCACTTGCTATTGAATCTACTCCAATATTTTCAGCAGTAATTGTGTAAATAGTACTTGCATCAAACACATCTAAGATTCGATTAACATTAACTTTTGCCGTTAGAGACAATATTATAGCAATATTATCTCCATCTTTAATTTTCTGATTTTGAATAGTAAAGTTATTTGTTAATTTGTTTTCTTTCCAATTCCATGAATCTGGATTTCTATATTTCTGATGGATTATTATCTTTTTCTTATCATTTAATAAAAAGCCAAATAAAATGACTAGCGGTATTGGAGCAAGTGGAAAAACAGATAGTATGATATCTGGATTACGTGAATACAAATTGTTTATACTATACTCAATATTTCCAATTAAATCCTTTTTAACATTTATCCAATATTCTTCTGATTTATAATCCGCTCTACTTTCTATAAATATGTTAATTCCGTAATCTCCTCCATGATTATATCCATCTTTTCTATTTGCTTCTATTGCTGAATTTAAATTCACTTTTACATCAATTTTGTTTTTGATTTTAGATTCAAGTATAACTATTTCTGATTTTGGGAAATACATTCCATCTAATAATCGTGAAACATTTTCTTCTTGTTCTTTTTTCATTGATATTAATAATTCTGATGGGTATTTTTCAGGATAATCATCCACCAATTTATGGTGCTCTCTGCACAATAGCATTAAGTTTTCTAGATTATTCGATAATTCATGGGATTTATCAGATCCACGTGGACCATTAGGTGAAGAAGCAACGATATGTGCTATATTAGAATGATTTAATTCCTCATTAGTTAAACTTTCAATAAATAATTTTTCATTACATCCTTTAAATTGGCACCGTCCACCAGATGCCGCAATCAATTTCATTTTTGTTAATTCTGTAGGTGAATTTCCACGATTTTTCTTTGTCAATATAATCTCCTATCTTGATTTTTTATAATACATACTTTCTTTATGTATTTTAACAAATCAATTACCAATACCAATTTTTAACTAATTACGCTATGTTCAAAGCGTTAAAATTAATTTCTCTAGAATTCTCTTGATAATTATTCATTCTTATCATGTGAGAATAGTAGTTCAATATTTATAGATATATTATTTGAAAGACAAATATACAAACTCTCTATTGTCATTGTATGGTCTGATTTGAATACCAGTTTGAACTAAATGATAATCAGTTCCAATTGTATAGCCCTGTCCATATGCAATAAAAGTTAGATAGTCTTCAACTAAAGCTAAGTCTACACCGTTTTTAAAATACACGTATTCAATCATTTCATCACAACTATGTAATTCACATTGCTTAATAATTGGCTCTTTATCTTTATTTGCTTCATCAAAATACTTAATGATTGCTTCACAATCATAATTAGGATATTTTAATAGTCTTTCCAATATTTCTTGAGTTTCTTTGT
>ERZ506978.24-NODE-24-length-119142-cov-9.162100_pt1 | contig 119142 bp, 108 predicted proteins | sample MGYA00512888_ERZ506978 | MGnify/ENA metagenome assembly ERZ506978
CCTACGTCTCCGACAACAAGGCGTATCTGGATCAGTTCCTGCGGGAGCGCATCCCCCAGATCCGCATGATCCCCTCCGAGGGCACGTATCTGGTCTGGTTGGATTGCTCCCAGCTGCCCTACCGGGGCAGGGCTTTGGAGCAGTTCATGATCAACGAAGCCAAGGTGGCGTTCTGTGCCGGCTATGAGTTCGGCGAGCAGGGAGAGGCCTTCCTGCGCATGAACGTGGCCTGCCCCCGGTGTACCCTGACAAAGGCCCTGGAGCAGATAGAAAAAGCGGTCAACGCCCTGTCTCTTCAGTGATCCCCCCGCCATGCGCCGCCCCTCCCTGTGGCGCATGGTGCTCTCTCTCATCGGCGCTGCGGTACGCCTTATTGCCGCGTATAAACAGGAAGCAGCCTCCACTCAGAGGCTGCTTCCTGTTTTTTCACAAATGCACGCCCCAAATTCCGCTCATAAGTGGGAATTTTTCTTGCATTTTCCACCGAAACACCATATCATAGCAGTACAATAGGCAATAGGCGCGGCGGAAGGGGGGAAAGGCGTATGAAGAACCTGAAAAAGCTGACGATCCTGCACTCGAACGATATGCACGGCGATTTTCTGGCCGAGCAGATCGACCAGCGGCTGGTGGGCTCCGGCGCTATCCGCAGCTACTCTCTGGGGCCCGTGGTACACTACGCCGACCTTGTGGAGTGTCTGCCCTACGACGACGCGGTATATATGCTCAAGGTCACCGGCGCTCAGCTGGAGCGGATGCTGCGCCACGTCCTGCGGGATGAGGCGTTTCAGGGCGAGCATACGGAGTTCTACCAGTTTTCCCACGGGATGCACATCGTCTGGTCCAGAAGCGCACAGACGTTCCGCACGCTGACGCTGGACGGCGAGGCGCTGTACGCCGACCGGCTCTACACCGTGGCCATGCAGAAGTACCACTACAACAACCTCAAGGCGTTTCTGAACATCACGCTGGAGGAGGCGGAGGAAAATGGCAGGACTCGCGTACTGTCCACCTCGGCGCGGGATGTGGTGGAGGAGTACCTGATGGTCAACCAGCACCTCAACCGCCGGGTGGAGGGCCGTCTGGTGGTGGAGGACTGAGCGGCGTATGCTGCCGCCATATCCGATCAAGCAAAAAGCAAGTCAAGGAGTTTTCCTTGACTTGCTTTTTCAGGTAACATCGCGCCGACGCCTGCGTTACGGCATCTGGATATTGGTCTTTTGCAGGGCCTTCCGCAGGGCGAGGCACAGCGGCGGGGCGATGATGATGGCCACCGCGCCGTTAAACAGGGACGCGGGGATCTTCAGCACCAGCGCGGCGCCGGCAACGGAGGCTGTCAGGCCGCCCAGCAGCAGGCCGTCGTAGGCAAAGGACTTGAAGAAGTAGAGGATATAGTAGGCAAGGCAGCCCAGCGCGGCGGCAACGGTGCAGCGGCCGTATTTGGGCGTCACCCGATCCTTCATGGCAAGACCGGCCACCATGCCCATGACCCCCTTGGTGATAAAGGTGATCCAGCATTCCGCCGCAAAGGCGGGGTTGGTCAGGTCATACAGGGCGGAGCCGAGGCCGGAGGCCAGACCGCCCACAGGCCCCAGCAGCAGGCCGGAAAGGCAGCACATAATGTTGGCCAGCGTGAAAGAGGTGCGCCCGCCGATGGCGATGGGCATGGTGATGCGCAGGTAGTTGCTGACAAATACAAGGGCGGTCATCATGCCCAGCGCGGTCAGCTTATTGATGCTTTTCTGGTTAATGGGAAACACTTCCTTCTCCTAAGATGCCCCCATCATAGCAGTGAACTGGTATTATTGCAAATACCAGTTCGCAACAATTTAGTATACCCACATAGTGTGCGTATCCTGTTTACAGATCCGCGGGCATGGGATATAATGACAGCGGTTTCGGAAGAAACGCGTCGAGGCAGACGATGCACCGATGCAAGGCATCGGCGACAAATCAGACGCCTCTGCATGACATACACATTTACCGGGAGTAAGAGAGAAAGAATATGAACTACATCGTCTTAGATTTTGAGTGGAATCAGCCGCTGACCGAGCAGGATACCATCACAGACCCGTTCCCCTTCGACTCCGAGATCATCGAGATCGGCGCCGTAAAGCTGGACGAGACCTTTGCCGCAGTCGGGGAGTTCAAGACCCTGATCCGGCCGCAATTCTACCCCCACATGAACGGCGCTGTCGTGCGGCTCACCAAAATACGGCCGCAGGAGCTGGAAAGCGCGCCGCTGTTTCCCCAGGCGTTTCAGACCTTCATCGACTGGTGCGGGGACGACTGCGCGCTTTGCTCATGGGGGCCGGACGACATCCCCGTGCTGCTGGACAATATGCTCCTGCACCACATCCCCACCGAGCCGTTCCCCTACTGCCATGATCTCCAGCGCATCTTTGCCCACGAGATCCTGCGGGAAAACCGCCAATGCTCGCTGGAGGACGCCGTCAAAATGCTGGGCCTTCCCGCCGACCGCGCCCACGACGCGCTGAACGACACCCGCAACACCGTGCGCATCTGCGACCGCATGGATCTGGCCGGCTGCATGGACGAATACCGCACATCGCTTGTCGGCTACGGGGCAGACCGGATGAACGGGCTGATCTCCGGGCAGCTCTTCCCAGATCTGGACGCCGCGCTGTCGGATAGGCGGTTCAACCAAATGACCTGTCCCTACTGCGGCGAGCAGATCCCTCTGGAATTCTCCGCCACCAAGGGCAACACCACGCTGGGATACGGACGCTGCGCCGAGGGGGACGAATTTCTGGCGCGGGTACAGCACTACCGGCAGGAGGGGGACACCCGCAAGGTCAAGCGTGTGGTCTATGAGATGAGCGACGACCTGTGGGATACCTATACCGCCGCCACCTGAGCCACGCGGCAAGCCCGCCTGTTTCAAGGCAACAACAGAGACGCCCGGACTTCTGTCCGGGTGTCTCTGCTCGTATGGAAAGAAAAGTGATCGTACTTGCTTACCGCACGCTCCGCAGCAGCTCGTTCAGCTCCTCCTTGGAGCGATAGCCCACCGTCTTGGCGACGGGCTGCCCGTCCTTGAACACCACCAGCATGGGGATGCTGGATACCTGAAAGCGCATGGCAAGCTCCATCTGCTCGTCCACATTGACCTTGCCCACCTTCAGGGCGCCGGCATTCTCCTCGGCGATCTCATGCAGCACGGGGGCCAGCATCTTGCAGGGCCCGCACCAGTCGGCGTAGAAGTCCAGCAGGACGGGGGTATCGGCGTGCAGCACCTCATCGTTAAAATTCGCAGCAGTGATTTTCAGTTCAGCCATGGTAAAGGCTCCTTTCTTCTGTGATTGTATCCGTAGTATGGTCAGTCCTCCCGGGACTTATAATAGAGCATACAGTGGCAGAAGCCCTCGAAGTCGGGGTCGGCCATCTGCTCCTTGAACTCCTGACACATACACTTGGTAGCCTCGGTACGCTCCAAGCGGCAGGGGCAGTATCCGCCGGTACGCTTCAGGCCCTCGCGGATGGTGTTGACGACCTCCTGATCGGGATTGAGCTTGATCTTCATTTCCGTCACCTCTTTGTTCTTTGTGGCTCTATCATAGCAGGCCGCGCCCCGCCGTTCTGTGACAAAGTCACATTGATAGAAAAAATCCGACGCTTTTTTGCGTCGGATCTTTTTTATACCATCTGACGCAGGCCGTCCTTGTCCCGCAGGGTGATGACGCCGCGCTTCAGCTCCACCAGCCCCTCCTCGGAGAAGGTCTTGAGCATCCGTGCCACCGCCTCCCGCGCCGAGCTGATGTGCTGGGCCAGCTGCTCGTGGGTCATGCGGATGGTGTCGGAGCCGGTGCGCGCCGCCTCGGAGAGAAGGAACTCCGCCAGCCGCCGGTCAAGTCCCTTGAACAGGATCTGCTGCATGGCCCACATCACGTCGGAAAACCGCTGGGTCGCCAGCTCGTAGAGAAAGCAGCGCACCGAAAGATTTTGCTCGGTCAGCGCGGCGACAAGTCCGGCGGGGATGATAAGCACCTCCGTCTCCTGCTGGGCGGTCATCTGGGTATCAAAGGTGATCTGGCTGATAACGCAGGACGCCGACAGGACGCACAGCTCGCCGGGGTACAGCCGGAACAGCGTTACCTCCCGCCCCTCGTCGGAGAGGAGGTAGGTGCGTATCTCGCCGGACAGCACCAGCAGCAGCCCCAGACATTCGCTGCCGCCGCCGTGGATGAGCGCGCCCTTTTCATACCGGCGCACCATCGCGCTCCGCTGTACTGTGTCCCGCTCCTGCTCTGTCAGCAGCTGCCAGAAGGGCAGGCGGCTCACTGCCGCTTCCATGTCAGTGGCAGCCGTGATGGCCGCAGCCGTGGTCGCCGCAGGTGTGGCCGTCCTCGCCGTGGGCGTGGTCGTGGTGGTCGCAGTGAACGTCGGGATCATAGCCCAGATTCCCCGCCAGCAGCGCCGCCACCGCCGCGTCCGCCTCGCCGCTGACGCCGCCGTAGAGCTTGATGCCCGCCTGTGCCAGCGCCATCTGTGCGCCGCCGCCGATGCCGCCGCAGATCAGGGTGTCCACGCCGCTCTGCGCCAGAAAGCCCGCCAGTGCGCCGTGGCCGCTGCCGTTGGTGTCCACCACCGCCTCACGCACGACCTTGCCGTCTTCCACCTCGTAGAGCTTGAACTGTGCCGTGTGGCCGAAGTGCTGGAAGATCTGTCCGTTTTCGTAGGTAACTGCAATTTTCATGATGCCTTCTCCTCTATTATTTACAATATTTCCACTTATAATACTTCTGCTTTTCCCCGTTTTTTCCTATCCGGCGGACGCCGTCTTGCATTTTCCCCGTGTCCTGTGCTACAATTGCGCCAGCACCTGTCCGATGGGGCCGTCCACCGTGACGGCCGCGCCGAGGCCGCCGCCTGCGCCGCCCTTGTTGATGACCGCCAGCTTGTGACCCCGGTAGTAGGTGACAAGCCCCGCCGCCGGATACACCACCAGCGACGTGCCGCCGATGAGCAGCACGTCCGCCTGCCGGATATAGTGGATGGCCTTTATCATCACGTCCTCGTCCAGCGGCTCCTCATACAGCACCACGTCGGGCTTGATGATGCCGCCGCATTCGCAGCGGGGCACGCCGGTGCTCTCCGCGATACGCTCCACGCCGTAGAACCTCCCGCAGCGGGTGCAGTAGTTCCGCAGCACGCTGCCGTGAAGCTCCAGCACTTCCCGGCTGCCCGCCTTCTGGTGGAGGCCGTCGATGTTCTGGGTGATGACCGCCTTCAGCCGCCCCTCCTGCTCCCACTGGGCCAGCTTCCGGTGGGCCGGATTGGGCTGGGCGTCCAGCGCCAGCATCTTGGTGCGGTAGAAGTCGAAAAACTCCTCCGTGTGCCGCTCAAAAAAGGTGTGGCTCAGTATGGTCTCCGGCGGATAGCTGAACTTCTGGTGATACAGCCCGTCCACACTGCGAAAGTCGGGGATGCCCGACTCCGTGGACACACCGGCGCCGCCGAAAAACACGATGTTGTCGGAGCCGTCGATCAATTCCTTCAGCCTGCGGATGTTCTCATCCATGAAAATCCCTCCATTCTGCCCACAAGGAGCCGTCTATGAATATTCAAATTTTCGGAAAGCCCAAATCCTTCGATACGAAGAAAGCGGAGCGCTGGTTCAAGGAGCGCCGCATCAAGTACCAGTATATCGACCTTGTCACCAAGGGCGTGTCCCCCGGCGAGTACCGCTCCATCCGCGCCGCCGTAGGCAGCTTTGACGCGCTGGTGGACAAGTCCTGCCGTGCCTACGAGGAGCAGTACATGGCCTACATCACGCCGCAGGCGGCGGAGGAAAAGCTGCTGGACTATCCTGAGCTTTTCGCCGCCCCTATCGTCCGCAACGGCCGTCAGGCCACCGTGGGCTACTGTCCCGATATCTGGCAGACCTGGGAATAACGTTCCGTCCCGCACCGCCCGGTGCGGGATTTTTTCGTTCAGTCCGTGTAGCTATGCTCCACCGTCACCACGGCGAAATAGGTGTCGTTCAGCTGCCGCACCCGCTGCCGGATCTCCTCCGCCGCCTGCTCCGGCGTCTTGCCGGAGGAAAAGGGCAGCACCGCGTCGAAGATCAGGTTGGTGTGGGTGGTGCCCTGCACCATGCGGAAATCGTGGATGGTCATGCGGGGATCCACCTGCTTCACCACCTCGGCGATCTGCCGGCGCAGCGTACCCACCGATGCGTCGTCGGTGACGATGGGATCCATGTGGATCACCGCCTGACAGTGCAGCTTCTCCGCCAGCTCCTTTTCGATGTTGTCGATAACATCGTGCATCTCCATGATGTCCCCGTGGGCGGGTACCTCCGCGTGGAGGGAGATCATACACCGCCCCGGGCCGTAGTCGTGTACCACCAGATCGTGGACACCCTGCACGGTGTCGTGGGCCATCACGATGTCCCGTATCTCCTGCACCAGCTCCGGGTCGGGGGCCTGCCCCAGCAGGGGCGACAGCGTCTCCTTGGCCGCCTTGTAGGCGGAGAACAGGATGAACAGCGCCACCACAAGACCCACATAGCCGTCCACCGCCAGCCCCGACCACTTGCCGATGAGCATAGCCAGCAGCACCGCCGCCGTAGCCGCCGTGTCGGACAGGCTGTCCATGGCGGTGGCCTCCATGGCCGCGGACTTGATCCTCCGGCCGATGCGCCGGTTGTACAGCCACATATACAGCTTCACGCACACCGACGCCGCCAGAATGCCCAGCGCCAGCGCCGAGAATGCCACCTCCTCCGGGTGGAGGATCTTGCCAAAGGAGGACTTGGCCAGCTCCACGCCCATCAGCAGGATCAGTCCAGCCACCACAAGACCGGATATGTACTCGATCCGCCCGTGTCCGAAGGGGTGGTCTGTGTCCGGCTTCCGCCCCGCCAGCCGGAAGCCCAGCAGCGTCACCGCCGAGGAGCCTGCGTCCGACAGGTTGTTGAAGGCGTCCGCCGTCACGGCGATGGAGCCGGAGAGCTGTCCGGCAAAGAATTTCCCCGCGAACAGCAGGATGTTCAGGGCGATGCCCACCACGCCGCACAGCGTGCCGTAGGCCCGCCGCACCACCGGGGACGTCACGTTTTCCCGGTCGGGGATCAGCCACCGGGCCAGCAGTTGTATCATAATACCTCTTTCTCCTTTCGCGGCGTACCGCGCCTTACCGGGCCGTACCCCGGATGGTCAGCTTCATCTGGCAGCACAGGTCGTCCAGATCCCGGTCGGTGGCGGCGTTGAGCCGCAGCCGCCCGCCGCAGTCTGCACAGATCAACTCCACCGCACCCCGGCGCACCGCCATGCTGTATTTGTGGCTGCCGCAGGTGCAGGAGATACCGTCCCGGGCGGCGATGTCCTTCAGCTCCGACAGCACCTCGTACATGATGACGTTGTCGGTGAAGGCCTCCTCACCGCCGGCCTTTTCCTTCTCCACCCGCAGAGCCAACTCCTCCATGGCGCGGCGCACCTGCTGCTCCTGGCCGATATAGCAGCACAGCTCCTGCTTTTCCGGGCAGGCAAGGCCGATGCCCCGTCCGTGCAGCACCGCGTCGGCATCGCACTCCGCCTGATGATGGCCGCCGCACACGCCGCAGGGTACCCAGAGCCGGAACTTCACACCGTCCGTCTCCGCCTCCAGTGCCTCATGTCCGCATTCACATTCCATCCGCGCCGCGGCGGCGGACAGGGCGAACACGCTGCGCTGGTGCAGCACCGCCTTGCCGCAGTGGGGGCAGATATATCCAAAGCTGCGCATTTCCTCCATCGGTACACGCTCCTTCTCATGATATGGTAAATAATGCCCATATAGTATACGCCGTTTCCGCCGCTTTTTCCAGAGGTTTTTCCCCTCGCGGCGGTTTTTTCCTCTTGCGCTCCCCGGCTTTTTCCACTATAATGCTGACACATTTCATCGGAGGTGGTCGTTTTGCCCCGCAAGTCCTTCCCCGCCGCGCTGAAGTCGGCGTTCCCCCACACGGTGCCCATCCTCACCGGCTATCTGGCAGTGGGCCTTGCCTACGGTCTGCTGATGGCCTCCAAGGGCTACAATTTCCTGTGGTCAGGCTTTGTCAGCGCTTTCGCCTTCTGCGGCAGCATGCAGTATGTGGCCATCACCCTGCTGACCACGGCCTTCGATCCCCTCAGTGCCTTTTTCCTCAGCCTGATGGTCAACGCCCGGCACCTGTTCTTCTCGCTGGCGCTGCTGCCCAAGTACCGGGGACTGGGACGGCTGCGGTACTTCCTGATCTACACCCTCAGTGATGAAAACTTCTCCCTCAGCTCCACGGTGGAGCCGCCGGAGGACACGGACCCCACGCTGTTCTACTTCGCCATGAGCTTCCTGACGTGGCTGTACTGGGTGGTGTTCTCCATGCTGGGCGGCCTCATCGGCAGCCTCATCACCTTTGACATCACCGGCATCGACTTTGCCCTGACGGCGCTGTTCGTGGTGCTGTTCATCGAGCAGGTCATCAAGCGGGAAAACCGCCCCGCCGGCTTCATGGGCCTTGCCTGCTCCGTGGTGGGTCTGGCCGTGTTCGGCGCGGACAATATGGTCATCCCGGCCATGGTCCTGACGCTCATCGCACTTCTGCTGGGGAGGAAAAAGCTATGCGCCTGAATTTCATTCAATCCCTCGTCATCGTCTCCATGGTGGCGCTGGCCACCCAGATCACCCGCTGGACGCCGTTTCTGGTGTTCTCCGGCGGCCGGAAACTCCCCAAGATGGTGGAAGATCTGGGCCGTCTGCTTCCCCCGGCCATGATGGGTCTGCTGGTGGTATACAGCCTGCGGAACACCGACCTTTTCACCGGCAGTCATGGCCTGCCGGAGGCCATTGCCGTGGCCGTCACCGCCGGGCTCCACCTGTGGAGGCGCAGCACGCTGCTGTCCATTCTGGCGGGCACCGCCGTGTATATGCTGCTGGTACAACTGGTATTCGTGTAAGTCCATACCGCACCCCAAGGACGCCCCACCGGGCGTCCTTTTTCATATTTTTCCGTTTCCGGCACAAGCTAACGCAAATCTTGGGATGAGGTGAAACGCCATGGATATCAAACGCTTGAGCCGCCAGACCTGCCGGTTCCTCCGGCCGCCCGGCGTGGTGAGCTGGGCCAATGTAGGCGGCCGTCTGGAGCGGCAGGGCCCGCTGGGTTCTTATTTTGACGTAACGGACGACGACTCCTTCTTCGGCAAAAAAACGTGGGAACAGGGGGAGGCGGAGATGCAGGCCATCGCCCTGCGCCGCGCCCTGCAAAAGGGCGGCCTGACGCCGGAGGACGTGGACTGCGTCTTCGCCGGTGATCTGCTGAACCAGAACATCGGCGCAACCTTCTCCCTGCGGGACTTCGCCATCCCCTTCTATGGCGTGTACGGTGCCTGCTCCACCATGGGAGAGAGCCTGTCGCTGGCGGCCATGGCGGTGGCTGGAGGCCTTGCCCGTCTCGCCGCCGCCCAGACCTCCTCCCATTTCTGCACCGCCGAGCGGCAGTACCGCGCCCCGGTGCCATACGGCAGCCAGCGGGCCCCCACCGCCCAGTGGACGGCCACCGCCGCCGGCTGCTGCGTGGTGGGCGCGCAGTCCGAGGGACCCTATATCACCCACGTCACCCGCGGGCGCATCGTGGACTGGGGCATCACCGACGCGGCCAATATGGGGGCGGCCATGGCCCCCGCCGCCTACGACACCCTCGCCGCCCTGTTCCGGGACACCGGCACCGCGCCGTCGGACTACGATCTGGTGGTCACCGGCGATCTGGGCTATCTGGGACACGCCCTGCTGACGGAGCTGTTCCGGCGGGACGGCGTGGTACTGGGGGAAAACTGCACCGACTGCGGCATCCTGCTGTATGACCGGGTCCGGCAGGATATGCACGCCGGCGGCTCCGGCTGCGGCTGCTCTGCCGCCGTTTTCAACGGCTATCTGCTCCACGGGCTGCGCACCGGCAAATGGCAGCGTCTGGTCTTTGCGCCCACCGGTGCGCTGCTCAGCCCCACCAGCACCTTTCAGGGCGAGAGCATACCCGGCATCTGCCACGCGGTGGTACTTTCCCGGACGAAGGAGGCACAACGATAAATGGAATACCTCAACGCATTTCTCTGCGGCGGGCTGCTGTGCGCCGTGGGCCAGATCATCCTCGACCGCACCAACCTCACCCCCGCCCGTATCCTGACGGGCTATGTGGTGGCCGGTGTTTTTTTGCAAGCCGTGGGCGTGTATCAATATGTGGTGGACTGGGGCGGCGCAGGCGCCACCGTCCCCCTCACCGGTTTTGGCTATACGCTGGCCAAGGGTGTGGCAAAGGCCGTGGCGGAGCAGGGGCTGCTGGGCGTCATCACCGGCGGGCTCACCGCCGCTGCCGGGGGCATTGCCGCCGCCGTGGTATTCGGCCTTCTGATGGCGGCGCTGTTCCGACCCAAAGAAAAACGTTGACAAATACCCCTTAGGGGTATATAGTATCACCATCATAAAATACCCCCAGGAGGTATTCGCCATGAACGAATGCTGCTGTCACAAGACAAAACACCGCTCTCCGCAGGAGCAGAAGCAACTGGCCAACCGCCTCAGCCGCATAGAGGGGCAGGTGCGAGGTCTGCGGGATATGCTGCAGGCAGACGCCTACTGTCCCGATATTCTGGTGCAGGTATCCGCCGTCAGCGCCGCGCTGAACAGCTTCAGCAAAGAGCTGCTGGCTACCCACATCCGCACCTGCGTGGCCGACGGGATACGGCAGGGCGATGACGCTGTCATTGACGAGCTGGTGACCACGCTGCAAAAGATGATGAAATAAGGAAGGTGATCCCCTTGACGGAAAAATTTGTGGTAACGGGCATGACCTGCGCCGCCTGCGCCGCCCATGTGGAAAAGGCCGCAGGCGCGGTGGATGGCGTGAACAGCGCCGCCGTAAACCTGATGCTGGGTACGCTGGTATGCTCCTATGACCGGGATAAAGCCTCGCCGCAGGCCATCATCGCCGCCGTGGAGGCCGCCGGTTACGGCGCGGCGCCGGCGGACGACGCCAAGCGCGACATACGCCGGGAGCAGGACGCCGCCGCCAAGGCCATGGGACGCCGTCTCCTGTGGTCAGCGGTGTGCCTCGTCCCCCTGTTCTATCTCAGCATGGGGCATATGCTGGGGCTGCCCGTCCCGGCGTTCATGCACCGCCAGCCCCTGCTGGCGGCGGCGGTACAGCTGGCGCTGTGCCTGCCCATCCTGCTTTTGAACCGCGCCTACTTCACCGTGGGCTTCTCCCGCCTTTTCAAGGGCAGCCCCAACATGGACTCGCTGGTGGCGCTGGGCGCGGCGGCGGGCCTTACGTACAGTCTCATTGAAATGGGTCTGCTGTGCGCCGGACAGCTCGCCGGTATGCCCGACCTCTATTTTGAGTCCGCCGGTATGATCCTGACTCTCGTCACCGTGGGCAAGTATCTGGAGGAGCGCTCCAAGGGCAAGACCACCGGCGCGATCACGGCGCTGCTGGCGCTGGCGCCGGAGACGGCGGTGGTGCGCCGGAACGGGACAGAGGTCACGGTGGCCGCCGACCAGATCAGAGCCGGTGAGACGGTCATCATCCGGCAGGGCGGGCGCATCCCCGTGGACGGTACCGTCACCAAGGGCAGCGGCGCTGTGGATGAATCCGCCCTCACCGGTGAGAGTATGCCAGTGGAGAAGACCCCCGGCAGCAGCGCCGTATCCGCCACCGTTCTCACCAGCGGCTATCTGGAGCTGACCGCCGACCGGGTCGGTGCGGACACTACCCTGTCCCAGATCGTCCAGCTCATGGAGCAGGCCGCCTCCTCCAAGGCTCCCATCAGCCGTCTGGCGGATAAGATCAGCGCCGTGTTCGTGCCGGTGGTGATCTCCATCGCCGTCCTCGCCGCCGTGCTGTGGGCGACTGTGGGCGGCATGGGCATCCGGTTCTGCCTGTCCATCGGCATCGCCGTGCTGGTGATCTCCTGTCCCTGCGCGCTGGGGCTTGCCACACCGGTGGCCATCACCGTAGCCACCGGAAAGGCCGCCGAAAGGGGCATTCTCATCAAGTCCGCCGCCAGTCTGGAGCTGCTGGGACGGGTGGACACCGTGGTACTGGACAAGACCGGCACCGTCACCGCAGGCACGCCGCAGGTCACGGATGTGCTGTGTGTCCCCGGCGTCACCGAGGAGGAGCTGCTGTGCGCCGCCGCCTCGCTGGAAAAGCCCTCCGGTCACCCGCTGGCAGACGCCATCGTTCAGGAGGCGGCGCGGCGGAGCATCCCCCTGTGCGCCGTGTCCGATTTCAACGCCGTACCCGGCGGCGGAGTGCAGGCCGTGCTGGACGGCAAGACCCTCTACGCCGGAAACGACCGCTACATGACCCTGATCGGTGCGGGAACAGCCGCCCTCCGCGCCGCGGCGGAGGCGCTGGCCGCCGCGGGCAAAACGCCCCTGTACTTCGCCGAGGAGCAGCAGCTGCTGGGCGTCGTCGCCGTGGCGGATGTGGTGAAGCCCGACAGCGCTGCCGCCATTGCCGCCCTGCGCCGCAGCGGGCGCGAGGTGGTGCTGCTCACCGGCGACGACCGGCGCACCGCCGAGGCCATCGCCCGTCAGGTCGGCGTGGAGCGGGTCATCGCCCAGGTGCTGCCGCAGGATAAGGCCCGCTGCGTCAAGGAGCTGCAAAAGGATGGCAGGCTCGTGGCTATGGTGGGCGACGGCGTCAACGACGCCCCGGCGCTGGTAACGGCGGACGTAGGGCTTGCCATCGGCGCCGGCACCGACGTGGCCATCGAGTCGGCGGATGTGGTGCTGATGCACAACAGCCTTATGGACATCGTGGACGCGGCGGCGCTGTCCCGCGCCACCCTGCGGAACATACGCCAGAACCTGTTCTGGGCGTTTTTCTACAACGCCATCGGCATCCCTGTGGCAGCCGGTGTGCTGTACCCCGCCCTCCGGCTCACGCTGGACCCCATGCTCGCGGCGGCGGCCATGAGCCTCAGCTCCGTGTGCGTGGTATCCAACGCCCTGCGGCTCCGGGGCTGGAAGGCCGCCCCGACGGACAGCCATGTTTCCCTTGACAAGTCCGCCCACCTGACGGACAATGATACCGTCCATACAGGCCATACGAATACCGCCGCATCAGCGGCGCAGCAGGAGGAACCGACTATGCAGAAAACACTGACCATCGAGGGTATGATGTGCGCCCACTGCGCCGCCCATGTGGAGAAGGCGCTGAACGCGCTGCCCGGCGTCACCGCCGTGGTGGATCTGGCGGCCAAGACCGCCGTTGTCACCGGCGACGCCGGCGACGAGGCCTTGAAAAAGGCCGTGGCCGACGCCGGGTATCAGGTCACGGATATCCGCTGACCCCTCACAGCAGAAAAGGACGGCACACCCCTCCGGTGTGCCGTCCTTTTTTCCCTTTGCCATGCGGCTGCCCCCTCAGACCTGCCGCATGTCCTCCCTCTATGCCTGCCGCTTCTTCAGCTTCAGCTGGAGGCGGTCGGCGATCATGGCGATGAACTCGCTGTTGGTGGGTTTCCCCTTGGCGGAGTTCACCGTGTAGCCGAAGTATTTTTGCAGCGTCTCCAGATCCCCTCTGTCCCACGCCACCTCAATGGCGTGGCGGATGGCTCGCTCCACCCGGCTGGGTGTGGTGCTGAAGCGCTCCGCCACCTCCGGGTACAGCACCTTGGTCACGGCGTTGATGACCTCCATGTTTCCCACGGTGATGATGATCGCTTCCCGCAGATACTGGTAGCCCTTGATGTGGGCAGGCACGCCGATCTCGTGGATGATGGCGGTGACCATGCTCTCCAGCTGCGGCGCAGGCTCCCGCTCCTGCGGCGGCGCCACAGCCCGGCGCATATGCTCCATCAGAGAGCTTTCGCTCACCGGCTTGGGCAGGAAGATATATGCTCCCATGCTCACCGCCTCCGCCACCATCCGGTCGTTGTAGAACGCCGACAGCATGATGGTGCGGGGCCGCTCCTCCCTCTCCCGGAGCTGGCGCAGCACGCCCATGCCGTCCAGCACCGGCAGCATGGTGTCCAGCAGCAGGATCTGCGGATGCGTCTCCTCCACCAGTGTCAGCACCTGTCCGCCGTCTCCCGTCTCGCCCACGACCTGAAACTCGCCTGTGCGCTCCAGCGCCTCCCGCAGCAACAGCCTGAAATCCGCACCGGCATCCGCCAGCAATACGCTAATTTTTGCCTCCATGTTTCTTCCCCCGTCCCTTTCCTTGATTCACATTGGAGCCTCCGTTTCATGTCAATACAACATTTATCGGTGACCCGCTATCAAAATTAGCACAATGAGACATCATATGCAAGGGTTTCTTGTCGATAATTTCCATGTTTTAAGAGAATTTTTCCTCTAAACTTGTAAATTTTACACATAATTAACACCTTTTCCCGTTTTCGTCCCGGTCCGCCCCCGTCCGACGGCGTTCTCCGCGAAAATTTTGCTTTATCCTGTGGCTGCGCTTGTCAGCCGCAGGTCTTTGTGGTATTCTATTCTGGTATGTAAACGGAGGGAGGCAAAAAATGTCTTTGTCGGAAAAACGCCTGTTCCTGCTGGACATGGACGGTACGCTCTATCTGGATGACCGGCTGTTTGACAAGGTACCGGAATTTCTGTCCTACATCCGCCGCACCGGCGGACGGTACCTGTTCCTGACCAACAACTCCTCCCGCGGTGTGGAGGGCTATATCGACAAGCTCTCCGGCATGGGCATCCCCTCCGGAACGGAGGATTACCTGACCTCTGTGGACGCCGCCATCGACCACCTGCGCCGCTGCCATCCCGGTAAAAAGTGCTATGTGTTCGGCACAAGGTCATTTCTCGGCCAGCTCCGGGACGCCGGCATCCCCGTCACCGACCGGCTGGAGGACGGCATCGACATCCTGCTGTGCGGCTTTGACCGGGAGCTGACCTTCCAGAAGCTGGAGGACGCCTGCATTCTGCTGAACCGGGGCGTTCTGTGGCTGGCCACCAACCCGGACTGGGTCTGCCCCACATGGTACGGCTCCGTTCCCGACTGCGGCAGCGTCTGCCGGATGCTGACCACCGCCACCGGCCGGGAGCCGCTGTTTCTGGGCAAGCCCAAGCCCGCCATGGTGGAGCTGGCGCTGCGGCGCACCGGCTTTACGTCGGAGCAGGCCGTCATCATCGGCGACCGGCTCTACACCGACATCGCCTGCGGCGTCAACGCCGGGATCGACAGCATCTTCGTGCTGTCCGGTGAGGGTACGGAGGCGGACATCGCCCAATACGGCATCCATCCCACGTGGATCTTTTCTGATATCGCGGCTCTGTACCGCCAATTGGAGGAAACGCTATGAAACTCAACTACAAGCGCACCATCATGGTAGGCTTCGCCTTCTTCCTGATCTGCTCCTTCTGGCAGGCCTACGACAACACCATCCCCCTGATCCTGACCAACAAGTTCGGCATGAGCCAGACATGGTCGGGCGTCATCATGGCGCTGGACAACGTGCTGGCGCTGTTTATGCTGCCCCTGTTCGGCCACATCTCCGACAAATGCACCAGCCGTCACGGACGCCGGACGCCCTTTATCGTCATCGGCACCCTCATCGCCGCGGTGGCGCTGGTCTGCCTGTCCTTCGTGGACAACGCCCAGCTGAAGAACCTGCGGGATGTGTCCGCCATCGATGACCCCGCCGCCCTGACCGCCATCTATCGGGAGGAGAAGGACGCCACACTGCTGACTCCCTCCGGCGAGAAGTTCATCCTCGCCCAGAAGTTCACGGAGGAGGAGTTCACCGCCATCCGCAGCCAGATCGTCAGCGGCGAGTCCACCGTCACCAACCCGGACTACACCAACTATGTGGTGCCCGCCCGGCAGGCCTGCGCGTGGCAGATGACGGCGGAGCATCCCTCCACGCTGATCTTCTTTGTGGTGCTGCTGCTTATCATCCTCGTATCCATGGCCACGTTCCGCTCCCCCGCCGTGGCGCTGATGCCCGACGTGACCCTCAAGCCCCTGCGCTCCAAGGCCAACGCCGTCATCAACCTGATGGGCTCCGCCGGCGGCATTCTGGTGCTGGCGCTGGGCATGGTATTTGCCACCTCCTCCGTCCGCAACAGCCTGATGAGCTATACCGGCTACTTCGGCGTCATCGCGGCGCTGATGCTGGCGGCACTGGTGATCTTCCTGCTCACCGTCCGGGAGACGGAGTGGGCCAGAGAGATGCAGGAGCAGGCCGTGGCTGCCGGTCTGGAGGAGCAGGCCGAGGCCGACGACCCCACCGCCAGCCGCAAGCTGTCCGCCGACGAGGTCAAGAGCCTGATCTTCATCCTGCTGAGCATCGTGCTTTGGTTCTTCGGCTACAACGCCGTCACCAGCAAGTACTCCGTCTACGCCAGCAACATCCTGCACAAGGACTATAACCTGACCCTCATCATCGCGCAGGCCGCCGCCATCGTGGCCTATCTGCCCGTGGGCTTCATCGCCAGCAAGGTGGGCCGCAAGAAGACCATTCTGGCGGGCGTGGTGATGCTCACCGGCTCCTTCACCGTGGCCGCCTTCCTCAATGCCGACAGCCCCACCGTGCTGATGAACGCCATGTTCGCGCTGGCCGGCATCGGCTGGGCCACCATCAACGTCAACTCCTTCCCCATGGTGGTGGAGCTGGCCTCCGGCGGCGACGTGGGCAAGTACACCGGCTTTTACTACACCGCCTCCATGGCGGCGCAGGTGGCCACCCCCATGGTGTCCGGCCTGCTGATGGATCAGTTCGGTATGCACGTTCTGTTCCCCTATGCCGCCGTGTTCACGGCGCTGGCGTTCTTCACCATGCTCATGGTGAAGCATGGCGACAGCAAGCCCGAGGCCAGGGTCGGCATTGAAGTTCTGGAAGATCTGGAGGCAGATTGATATGATAGCTGTATATATTCTGTTGGGACTTTTGGTGCTGCTGGGCCTGCTGTATGTGCTGTGCCTGCGCTGCCGCCGCCGCAAGGACTGGGAGCGCTTCCGCAAGTGGCGCTTCGCCCACCGCGGCTTCCACGATAAGCCCCGTATCCCTGAAAACTCCCTGCCCGCCTTCCGCCGCGCCGTCCAATGCGGCTTCGGCGCGGAGCTGGACGTCCATCTCATGCGGGACGGCCGTCTGGCGGTCATCCACGACGCCTCCCTGCTGCGCACCGCCGGTGTGGACGTGCAGATCGAGGACCTGACGGCGGAGGAGCTGAAAAACTACAAGCTGGAGGGTACAGAGCACCATATCCCCCTGCTGGACGAGGTGCTGCCCATCTTCGCGGGCAAGGCGCCTCTGATCGTGGAGCTGAAGGCCGAACGGGGCAACGCCGAGGCGCTGGCCGCCGCCGCCTGCAAGCTGCTGGACAAGCACCACGTCACCTATTGCATCGAGTCCTTCGACCCCCGCTGCCTCATGTGGCTGTGGGCCAACCGCCCCGACGTGGTGCGCGGTCAGCTCTCTGAAAACTTCCGGCGTCACGGCGACGGGACGAACCTGCCCGGCGTGGTGCGCTGGGTACTGAGCAACCTGCTGCTCAACGCCCGCACCCGGCCCGACTTCATCGCCTACCGCTATGAGGATCGGAAATGCCTGTCCCTCCGGCTGTGCCGCAGTCTGTACGGCGCACAGGAGTTCAGCTGGACCATCCGCTCCAAGGAGACCATGGACGCCGCCGAGAAGGACGGCGCGCTGGTCATCTTTGAGTGCTTCGATCCGAGGGGGTGACCGTCGATGAGAGTCATCACCGGTACTGCCCGCGGCAGAGTATTGAAGGAATTGATGGGCATGGAGACCCGCCCCACCACCGGCAAGGTGAAGGAGAGCCTGTTCTCCATCATCCAATTCGACATTGAGGGCCGCCGTGTGCTGGATCTGTTTGCCGGCACCGGTCAGCTGGGCATCGAGGCCCTGAGCCGGGGCGCGGCGGAGTGTGTGTTTGTGGAGCGGCGCAGCGACGCTGTCCATCTCGTTCAGGAGAATCTGGCTCTTTGCAAGCTGACCGACCGCGCCCATGTCCGGCAGGGCGACGCCCTCGCCTATCTCCGCAGCGGCGAGAAGTTCGATCTGGTCTTTCTGGACCCGCCCTATGCCTCCGGCCTGCTGGAGCAGGCGCTGACGGATATCGCAGCGTTTGACATTTGCCGTCAACATGGTATAATTGTGGCGGAAAGTGCCGCGGAAACGGTTTTGCCCGCACTTCCGCCACCCTATCAGCTGTACCGCGAGTACCGGTACGGCAAAATCAAGCTGACGGTGTTCCATCGCGGCGGAAATGAGGACTGACCCATGAAGATCGCCATTTATCCCGGCAGCTTTGACCCCATCACACTGGGGCATCTGGACATCATCCGCCGGGGTGCGGCCTGCTTTGACAAGCTGTATGTCTGCGTCATGGTCAACTGCGAGAAAAAGCTGCCCATGTTCACGCCGGAGCGTCGGCTGGAGCTGATCCGCCACAGCGTGGCGGACATCCCCAACGTGGAGGTGGAGAACTGGAGCGGTCTGCTGGCGGATTACGCCCGGGAAAAGGGCGCCCATATCCTGCTCAAGGGCGTACGCAACGCCACCGACTGGGACATGGAGCTGCAAATGTCCCGCATCAATCAGGGCATCCTGCCGGGACTGGAGACGCTGCTGCTGCCCGCCAGCGCGGACTATGAGCATTTCAGCTCCACCATGGCCCGGGAGATGATCCGTTACGGCCAGCCTCTGGAAAAATATGTACCGGCGCCCATCGCCGAGGAATTGGAAAAAATGCGGGGCTGACGTCCTGCCAAACACAGAGAAAGGAACGAGGGATCTATGGAAGAAAAGGATGTACAGCGCTTGCTGGATATGCTCTACGGCATGATCGACGAGGCCAAGAGCGCCGCCTTCAGCTCCGACAAATGCATCATCAACCGCGACGAAGCCCTGGATCTGCTGGACGAGATCCGCGCCAAGCTCCCGCTGGAGCTGAAGAAGGCCCGCGAGCTGATCGCCGCCCGCAGTGAGTATGTGGCGGGTGCCAAGAAAGAGGTAGAAAAGATGCTGCGTCAGGCAGAGCTGGACGCCAAGGTCATCGTCTCCGAGAGCGAGACGATCCAGATGGCCCGCCAGAAGAGCAGCGAGATCCTCCGCCGCGCCGAGGAGCGCACCCGTGAGCTGTATCACGTGGCCAACACCTATACGGAGGACGCTCTGCGCCGCACGGAGGAGGCCATCCAGATGGCGCTCAGCGAGGTGCAGGAATCCCGCGTGCGCTTCCGCGCCGCCAGCCAGGAGCAGATGCAGGCCCAGCGTGCCGAGTTGAACCGCACCAGCGCCGCCGAGGAATCCCCCAAGGTGCCGGAGGACGCCCAGTAACACACCCGTCCCCTTGTGGAAAAATCGACAAATTTCTCCACCGTATTTCTACGATTTTCACAAATCAATAGCATCTTGTGGCGAGTAAACCCGGTAGACACAAAATATTGTGTCTACCGGGTTTTTGTGCGCCCATGTCTCGAACATACGTTTTAAGAAATATGCCTTTTTGCCTGTTTTTTGGAAGTTTTTTCCGCTTTTTGGATGGATCTGGGGGGAAACTTCTTCTTGCAATTTCATAACGTATTATGTATACTAACCGTGTAAGTGGTGAATTGTGGGGGTAGTGCCCCTATTTGTGGGGGATCGTCCCACGGTTTTCCACATTCCCCCGATTTTTTCTTGAGAGGAGGCGGCCCCATGACCGGTCAATTCAGCCATAATATTGACGCCAAGGGCCGCCTGTTTATCCCCGCCCCCCTCCGCAAGGAGCTGGGGCAGACCTTCCACGTCACCGTGGGACAGGATCACTGCCTGTCCGTCTACTCTGACGAGAGCTGGGCGGCGTTCATGGCCAAGCTGAAGGAGCTGTCCTACAACGAGGTGAAAAAGCTCCGCGCCCTGTTCGCCTACGCAGCGGACTGCGAGCCGGACTCGCAGGGCCGCATCCTCATCCCCGCCAAGCTGCGGGAGTATGCGGGATTGACCAAGGAGGTCGTGGTGGTGGGCAGCTTCGACCGCGCCGAGATCTGGAGCGCCGAGCGCTGGGCCGCCATCGAGGACGAGGCGTTCTCCACCGGCGCGCTGGAGCAGGCCATGGCGGAAATGGGGCTGTAAACCATGTGTGACCACATCAACGAAAGGGACTACGGCCACAAGCCCGTTCTCCTTCACGAAAGTCTGGACGCGCTGGCCATCCGGCCGGACGGCGTCTATGTGGACGGTACGCTGGGCCGCGCCGGTCACTCGCTGGAGATCGTCCGCCGCCTGACTGCGGGCGGGCGGCTCATCGGCATCGACCGGGATCAGACCGCCATCGACGCCGCACGGGAGCGTCTGGCGTCCTATCTGGATCGCGTGACCCTTGTCCACAGCAACTTTGACCGTATCGGCGATATCCTCGCCGACCTCCATATCCCCGGCGTGGACGGGATGCTCTTCGATCTGGGCGTCTCCTCCCCCCAGCTGGACGACGCCGCACGGGGCTTTTCCTATATGCACGACGCCCCGCTGGATATGCGCATGGACCGCACGGCGTCCCTCACCGCGCGGGACGTGGTGAACGACTGGCCCTATGAGGAGCTGCGCCACATCCTCTACGACTTCGGCGAGGAGCGCTGCGCCCCCGCCATCGCCCGCCGCATCGTGCAGGCCCGGGAGCAGGCTCCCATTGAAACGACGCTTCAGCTGGTGGACATCATCAAGTCCGCCATGCCCCCCGCCGCCCTGCGGGAGAAGCAGCACCCCGCCAAGCGGAGCTTTCAGGCCATCCGCATCGCCGTCAATGGCGAGCTGGACGCCCTGCCCCCCATGCTGGAGGCCGCCGTGTCCCACCTGAACGCAGGCGGACGGCTGGCTGTCATCTCCTTCCACTCGCTGGAGGATCGCATCATCAAAAAGACCATGCAGGAGCTGGCCACCGGCTGCACCTGCCCGCCCGAATTCCCTGTCTGTGTCTGCGGCAAAAAGCCGAAGATCCGTCTGGTCAGCCGCAAGCCCATCGTATCCGGTGAGGCGGAGCTGGCCGAAAATCCCCGGGCCCGCAGCGCCAAGCTGCGCGTCGCGGAAAAGCTCTGACCGAGCGCCCACATTCTTAGGAGAGGAGTGACCGTCCCATGGCAAGTCCCTACCGCAAAAACGCCGTCTATGGCAACCTGGCATACGATCTGGACGCCCTGGTACGGGAACGTCAGTTAGAGGAAGCCGGCAAGCTGCCCCAGAAGAAGCAGCCCGCCGTGCAGGAGCAGCCTCTCCCCCGCCGTCAGACCCAGAGCCGCACGGCGGCACGCCCCTCCCCGCTGGTGATGGGCGGCATCGTGGTGCTGCTGGTCATGGTGGTGGCGCTGATGCTGGGCTATGTCACGCTCACCGATGTATCCGGCAGCGTATCGTCCATCAAGCGGGAGATCGCCGATCTGGACGAGCAGCACATCGCCCTGCTGACGGAGTATGAAAAGACCTTCGATCTGGCCACCGTCAAGGCGGCGGCCGAGGCCGCCGGTATGTCCAAGCCCACCAGCGGTCAGATCCAGTATATCGACCTGTCCGGCAGCGACAGCGTCACGCTCTACAAGGCCGATAGCAGCGGCGCGCTGGACGGGCTGCTGGATTCACTGGAGCGGGGCTGGAGCTATGTGCTGGAATATTTCCGCTGACAGCGGCCATATCATGAGGCAGTGAGGAGTAAGAAGGCGACTTCTTGCTCCTTGCTTGGTATTCGAGAACCCGCGCGGCGTCCGGTAAACCGTGCCGCGCCCTACCTTCGGAGGCAGAAAACGTGTCAAATCCCAACCGTAAAGATGAAAATATCCGCCGTGCCAACCGGGTCATCCAGACCCGGTCCTTCGTGCTGATGCTCCTCATGGGCGTCGGTATGTTCGTACTGCTGTTTTTCCAGCTGTTCGACCTGCAGATCGTCCGCCACGAGGAGCTGCAAAGCAAAGCGGTGAACCAGCAGACCCGCCGCACGGTGGTCACCGCCTCCCGCGGCACCATCTACGACCGCACCGGCAATATCATGGCCATCTCCGCCAGTGCCGAGACCATCATCCTCTCCCCGCTGGAGATCGACAGAGCCGTCAACGACAAGGACGCCCCCGTGTCGTGGACAAAGGACACGCTGGCCGCCGGCCTTGCCGAGCTGCTGGACGGTGACGCCGCCGCCATCCGCAAGCGTATGGACAACACCAAGTCCCAGTACGAGGTGATCAAGCTCCGCGCCGAGGAGGACACCGCCAACGCCGTCCGCGCCTACATCAATGAGAACAAGATCGTGGGCGTCCATCTGGTGGCGGATGCCAAGCGCTACTACCCCTACGGCTCGCTGGCCTCCCACGTCATCGGCTTCGTGGGCGACGACAACACCGGCCTGTACGGGCTGGAGGCCCGCTACGAGCAGGAGCTGGAGGGGCAGAGCGGAATGGTGGTGTCCACCAAGGACAACGCCGGCAACGACATGATGTACGCCTACGAGCAGTATTTTGCCGCCCAGAACGGCAGCGACCTGACACTGACGCTGGACACCACCATCCAGTATTATCTGGAAAAGGGTCTGGACACCATGACCGATAAGTTTGCCGCCGCCAACGGCGCCACCGGCATCATCATGGATGCAAAGACCGGTGGCATTCTGGCCATGGCCTCCTCCCCCAGCTACGACCTGAACGACTTCGCCGCCGTACAGGACAAGACACTGCAGGAGCGCATGGAGCGGGGCGAGAGCACGCTGGCGGAGATGCAGCTGCTCCAGTGGCGCAACAAGGCGCTGAACGACACCTACGAGCCCGGCTCCACCTTCAAGATCCTGACGCTGGCCGCCGCGCTGGAGGAGGGCGTCATCAACAAGAACACCACCGTCAACTGCAACGGCTACGTGAATATCTCCAACTACACCATCCACTGCTCCAACAAGGTGGGACACGGTCTGCAAACACTGGTCCAGTCTGTGGGAAATTCCTGCAACCCCGCCTTCATCTCCTATGGACTGAAGCTGGGCAACACCAAATTCTACGACTACATGAAATCCTTCGGCCTGATGGACGGCACCGGCATCGATCTGGGCGGCGAGGCCACCGGCATCTTCGCCGACCCCTCCAGCTTCACCCAGCTGGATCTGGCCTGCTACTCCTTCGGTCAGAACTTCAACGTCACGCCTCTCGCCCTCATCACCGCGCAGGCTGCCTGCATCAACGGCGGCTATCTCCACACGCCCTATCTGGTGGAGCGCATCACCGACTCCAACGGCAGCGTCACCTACCAGCACGACAGCACCCCCGTCCGGCAGGTCATCAGTGAGGAGACCTCCGCCACCGTCCGGGAGTGTCTGGAGTATGTGGTGGCCAGCGGTACCGGCAAAAACGGACAGGTAGCGGGCTACCGCATCGGCGGCAAGACCGGTACGGCCGATAAGGGGCAGAGCGGCGACGTGGTGGTGTCCTTCCTGTGCTTTGCACCGGCGGATGACCCGCAGGTCATCATGCTGCTGACCATGGATACCCCCAGCCGCTACACCGGCACCTATGTCTCCGGCGGCAACATGGTGGCGCCCATCGCCAGCTCCATCATGTCCGAGGTCCTGCCCTATCTGGGCGTGGAGCCCAGCTACTCCGCCGAGGAGCTGCTGGGCATGGATACCACCGTTCCCAATGTCATCGGTATGTCCGTGGAGGAGGCCAAGAGCAAGCTCTCCGAACGGGGTCTTGCCTGCAAGCTCCATGGCGACGGGCAGACCATCACCGACCAGACCCCCGCCGGCGGCGCCATCATCCCCGGCAAGTCTGCCGTGATCCTGTACGCCGGTGCGGATAAATCCACCGCCAAGTGCAAGGTACCTTATCTCATCGGCAAGACGCCCTCCGAGGCCAATACCGCCGCTACCGGCGCGGGACTGTTCATCCGCTTCTCCGGCGCCACCGCCAGTGAGTCCTCCGCCGTCCGGGTGCTGTCCCAGACCATCGAGGCCGGCACGGAGGTGGAGGCCGGTACGGTCATCACCGTCCAGCTGGGCGATACCTCCGTCACGGACTAAAGCGCACGAAATTCACACAGCACCGCACAGAATTCCCTTTTCTACGCAATTTCTGCCTGCTATAATGGGGCAAAATGCTGCAAAGGAGACTATTTCTATGAAACTCAACGACATTCTCAACGGCCTGACGATTCTGGAGACCACCGCCGACCTGAACGCCGATATCACCGACGTCTGCTACGACTCCCGGCAAGCCGTGGAGGGCGGCCTGTTCGTCGCCATCGCCGGCGCGGCCACCGACGGCCACAGGTATATCCCCATGGTGCAGGAAAAGGGCGCTGCCTGCGTGGTCTGCCAGCAGGTGCCGGACTGCGGCATCCCCTATGTGCTGGTGGAGGACTCCCGCCGGGCGCTGGCGGTCATCGCCTGCAACTGGTTTGACCACCCCTCCCGGGAGATGACCATGGTCGGCGTCACCGGCACCAGCGGCAAGACCACCTCCACCTACCTCATCAAGAGCATTCTGGAGCAGAAGGCCGGCGCTAAGGTGGGTCTCATCGGCACCATCCAGAACATGATCGGCAGCGAGGTGCTCCACACGGAGCGCACCACGCCGGAGTCCTTCGAGCTGCAAAAGCTGCTGCGCCGGATGTCCGACGCCGGCTGCACCCACGCCGTCATGGAGGTATCCTCCCACGCGCTGGTGCTGGACCGGGTCTACGGTATCCGCTTTGCCGTGGGCATTTTTACCAATCTCAGTCAGGATCACCTGGATTTCCACCGCACCATGGAGGAATATTGCGACGCCAAGGCTATTTTGTTTGACCGCTGCGATATCGGCGTGTATAATGCCGATGATTCGTGGCATACCCGTCTGCTGCAAAACGCCACCTGCCCCCGGAAATTCTCCTACGCCATCCACGCCGACGCGGATCTGAAGGCCAAGTCCGTACAGCTCCACCCCGGCAGCGTGGCGTTTGATGTCGAGGCGGACACGGAATGGGCGCACGTGCAGGTGGGGATCCCCGCCCAGTTCACCGTCTACAACGCGCTGGACGCCATGGCGTGCTGCTGGAATCTGGGTGTGCCGCTGGTGGAGTGCGCCGACGCGCTGGCCCGGAACCACGGTGTCAAGGGCCGCATGGAGATCATCCCCACCCCCGGCAAGGACTACACCATCCTCAACGACTACTCCCACAAGCCCGACGCGCTGGAGAACGTGCTGGAGTCGGTGAACGGCTTTGCCAAGGGCCGCACCGTGGTACTGTTCGGCTGCGGCGGTGACCGGGATAAGACGAAGCGCCCCGTCATGGGCGGCATCGCCGCACGGCTGGCGGACTTTGTCATCGTCACCAGCGACAACCCCCGCACCGAGGAGCCGCAGGCCATCATCGACGACATTCTGGCGGGTATGCGGGACACCGACACGCCCTATGTGGCCATCCCCGACCGGGTGGAGGCCATCCACTACGCCATGGATCACGCCCAGAGCGGCGACGTCATCATTCTGGCCGGCAAGGGCCACGAGGACTATCAGGAGATCAACCACGTCCACTATCCCATGGATGAGCGGGTCATCGTGGCGGAACACCTGAAGGAAATGCAGAAATAAAGAAAAGACCTCCGCAGTACGCGGAGGGAAGGAGCGAGTAAGTATGGGTTTTATGGAGATCGTGCTGCCGCTGGTGGTCAGCTTTGTCATCACCGCCGCGGCGGGCCGGCTGCTGATCCCGGCGCTGCGGCGGCTGAAGGCCGGGCAGTCCATCAAGGAGATCGGCCCCACATGGCACATGACGAAGCAGGGTACCCCCACCATGGGCGGTGTGATGTTCATCATCGGCATCGGCCTCACCATTCTGGTACTGGGGTGGCGGCACATGATGGCGGGCGAGTTTGCCCATCTGTACGTCTATCTCTTTGCGCTGGTGTTCGGCGCTATCGGATTTATCGACGACTATCAGAAGGTAAAGCACCACCACAACACCGGTCTGACGGCGCTGCAAAAGTTTGCCTTGCAGCTGGCGGCGGCGGTGGCGTTTCTGTGTCTGATGCGGCTTGAGGGACTGCTGACCCCCAATCTCTATATTCCCTTCTGGAACACCCATCTGGTGCTGCCGTGGCCGGTGTACCTCATCTTCGCCGCCTTCGTCATCGTGGGTACGGTGAACGCCGTCAACATCACCGACGGTCTGGACGGTCTCAGCACCAGCGTCACCATCCCCGTGGCGGTCTTTTTCACGGTCATGGCGGTGGTCTGGCCGGGCTTTGCCCAGCTTGGCACGTTTTCCGCCGCTATGGCAGGCGGTCTGGCAGGCTTTCTGCTGTATAACCACTACCCCGCCAAGGTGTTCATGGGCGACACCGGCTCCCTGTTTCTGGGCGGCGCGGTGGCGGCGCTGGCATTTGCCTACGATATGCCGCTGGTGCTGCTGCTGGTGGGTATCGTCTATATCTGCGAGACCCTGTCGGATATCATTCAGGTAACATACTTCAAGCTGACCCACGGCAAGCGCATCTTCAAGATGGCGCCGCTGCACCATCACTTCGAGATGTGCGGCTGGAAGGAGACAAAGATCGTGGCGGTGTTCTCCACCGTCAGCGCCCTGTTCTGCCTGCTGGCCTACTTCGCCGTGTACCAGCGCTTCAGCTTCTAAAAAACACTACGCAGTCGGGAGAGGAGGGACAGCCGTGACCCGCGACGAATACCGGGCGCAGAAGGCCGCCAAGGAGCGGATGCGCCGGACGGAGCAAAAGCACAAGCAGGCTGCCAAGGGCTCCATGGACGTCCCCTTCCTCATCCTGACGCTGCTGCTGACGGTGATCGGCCTGATCATGCTGTTCTCCGCCAGCTTTCCCCGCGCCTACTACGACACAGGGGACGGCACCTTCTACTTCAAGCGGCAGGCACTGTTCGCCGCAGTGGGTCTGGTGACCATGTTTGTGGTGGGCAAGATCAACTACCAGCGCTGGCGGGGTGCATCCCGTATACTGGTGGGTTTGGCGCTTTTCCTGCTGATCCTGGTCATTATCCCCCACAACCCACTGGCCATCACTGCCAACAACGCCACCCGCTGGCTGGGCATCGAGGGCGTGTTCTCTTTCCAGCCGTCGGAGATCGCCAAGCTGGCGGTCATCGTCTACTTCTCCGACACCATCTCAAAAAAACGGGAGAAAATGCTGACGTGGCGGCAGGGCATCCTGCCCTATGCGGCGCTGCTGGGCGTCATCTCCGTGCTGATGATGCTGGAGCCCCACCTGTCCGGCACGGTGCTGATCCTGTGTACCGGCGCGGTGCTGATGATCGTCGGCGGCATTCAGGCCTGGCTGGTAGCCGTCGGTGTCGGCGGTGTGGGTGCTGTGGGCTTTCTGTTTGTCAAGCTGGCGGAAAAGGGTATCATCAAGTACGGCTCCGCCCGTATCGCCATGTGGCACGACCCGTGGCTGGACTACTCCGGCGACGGCTACCAGCTGGCGCAGAGCCTGATCACCATCGGCTCCGGCGGTCTGCTGGGCGTGGGATTGGGACGCAGCCGCCAGAAATTCCTGTACCTGCCTGAGCAGTACAACGACTTTATCTTCTCCGTGGTGTGCGAGGAGCTGGGTCTGATCGGCGCCTGCGTCATCATGCTCATCTTCGCCCTGCTGATCCTGCGGGGCTTCTGGATCGCCCTCCACGCCCGCGACCGGTTCGGTGCGCTGCTGGTGGTGGGTATCATGACCCACCTTGCCTTGCAGACCTTCCTGAATATCGCGGTGGTGTCCGGCTTCGTGCCTACCACCGGTATCTCCCTGCCCTTCTTCAGCTACGGCGGCACGGCACTGTGCTTGCAGCTGGTGGAAATGGGCATCGTACTCAGCGTATCCCGGCAGATCCCCGCGCCCAAGGCGGGGTAACGCGCCTGCGGGAATGCACCGGCTCCGACGGCCCCATTTCTTTCAGCAGCGAAAGAAATGGGGGAAAGAACGCCGCCAAAAACCGATGGTTTTTGGATTTCCTTTCGCCGCTGGCCAGTGCGTTCCGATCCGTCCGAAATGAGGAATCGACATATTCCTCTGAGCGCTGCCGCTTTTGGTCTGAAATGCGCCGTGGTCTGCTTCTTTCATGTTCTGCGGCTCGCCGAGCCGCACCGACACTTGCCGCTATCAGCGGCAAGTGCGCGATTTGATAATCGCCAAAACGGTAGGCCGGCATACGCCCACATTTCACAAGCCCAGCGGCAGCGGGGATGGGAGCAGGTCAATGCCACATTTCGGGTGGCTTGCGCGCTGTACCGCTCGCGTGGAACGCAGAATGGCAAGGAACAACGTGCGGAGCGCGGCGGAAGTCTTGAAACCGCAGGTTTTAAGCAGTCCTTTTGGTCACTTTTGGGACTGTGGCCAAAAGTGACCCGCGTCGGGGCGCGGAACGCCTCGCCACGGCAAAATCTGACAACAAACCGTATCTTTTTCCAAGAAAATTACGGAACGTATATAAAAACAGCAAGAGGAGTTTGCAATGAGAGTCATTTTCACCTGCGGAGGCACCGCGGGACACGTCAATCCGGCGCTGGCGCTGGCGGGGCTTATGCGGCAGCGCGACCCCCAGACCGCCGTGCTGTTCGTGGGTACGCCCGACGGCATGGAGCGGGAGCTGGCGGCCAAGGCGGGCTACGACTACGCCGCCGTGGAGGTCAGCAGCTTCCGCCGCTCCATGAAGCCGGAGGCGGTGCGCCACAACCTCCACGCAGCAGGCGCGCTGGTTCGCTCGCGGAAGACCGCCAAGGCCATCCTGCGGGAATTCAGGCCCGATCTGGTGGTGGGCACCGGCGGCTACGCCAGCTTCCCCATGGTGCGGGCGGCGTCGCTGGCCCACATCCCCACGGCGGTGCATGAGAGCAATTCCGTACCCGGCCTGACCACCAAGATGCTGGAGGATTTCGCAGACGTCATCATGGTGGGGTTTGAGGACTGCCGGCAGCACTACCGCCACCCGGAGCGCATCATGGTCACCGGCACCCCGGTGCGGGGCGATTTCTTCACCAAAACGCCGGAGGAGGCGCGGCAGGAGTTGGGCTTTGACGACGGGCGTCCTGTTGTGGTATCCTTTTGGGGTAGTCTGGGTGCCAGCCACATGAATGAGGCCATGCTGGACTTCTTCGAGGAGGAGCGAAAAAATGGCTTCCCTTTCCACCATATCCACGCCGTCGGCAAGGGCGGCTGGCCGGCAATGGAAAGTGCTTTACAGCAGCGCGGACTGAACGACTGTCCCGCGCTGGATGTGCGGCAGTATATCTACAACATGGCCACGGTGATGCGCGGCGCCGATCTGGTGATCTGCCGGGCGGGCGCCTCCACCATCAGTGAGCTGACGGCGCTGGGGATGCCCGCCATTATGGTGCCGTCCCCCTACGTCACCAACAACCATCAGGAGAAGAACGCCCGGCTGTTGGAGGCCCACGGCGGCGCGGAGGTGCTGCTGGAGCGCGAGGCCAACGGTGCGGCGCTGTACCGTGCCGCGGCGGATATCCTGCGCTCCCCCGACAAGCAGACGCGGATGAAGCAGGGTATGCTCTCGCTGGGCATCCCCGACGCCACGGAACGGATCTACGAGACGGTCATGGCGCTGGTCAAGTAAGCACATTCACACCCTGCCCCTGTCCCCTCATACAATGTCGTACAGCGACTATGAAGGGCGGGAGGGGTTTTATGGGGTCTATCACCATAGAGGGAGGCCACCGGCTGGGCGGCGACGTAACGGTGCAGGGAGCCAAGAACAGCGTGCTGCCTATTCTGGCGGCCACCCTGCTGTGCGGCGGCGAATGCCGCATCCGGCGGTGTCCGCATCTGAGGGATGTGGACGCGGCGGCGGATATCCTGCGTTACTTAGGGTGCAAGGTGGACTGGTCGGACGGCGACCTGCTGGTGGACAGCCGGGTGCTGACACGGTGCGACATCCCCCAGACGCTGATGCGGCGGATGCGCTCATCGGTCATCTTTTTGGGGGCGATCCTGGCCCGCTGCGGCTGGGCGGAGCTGAGCTATCCCGGCGGCTGCGAGCTGGGGCCGCGGCCCATTGATCTGCATCTGGCGGCGCTGCGGACACTGGGCGCGTCCATCGAGGAGCGCGGCGGCAAGCTGTACTGTCAGGCGCGGCATCTAACCGGCGGGCAGATCGTGCTGGCCATCCCCAGCGTCGGCGCCACGGAGAACGCCATGCTGGCGGCCTGCGGCGCGGAGGGCGTCACCGTCATCACCAACGCGGCGCGGGAGCCGGAGATCGTGGACCTACAGGATTTTCTGTGTGCCTGCGGCGCGGAGGTGCGGGGCGCGGGCGGCTCGGTCATCACCGTGGAGGGCAAACGGCCGCTCCACGGGTGCAGCCACCGGGTCATTGCGGATCGGATCGTGGCCGCCACCTACCTGTGCGCGGGAGCGGCGGCCGGCGGCGATATCCTGCTGCGGCAGGCGGACTGCCGGCATCTGGCCACCGTGACCACCGCCTTGCAGCAGGCGGGCTGCCGCATCGACTGCGGCGAGGAGGATATCCGGCTGCGCAGTGAGGGGCGCTTGCAGGCGGTAACGCCGGTACGCACCGCCCCCTATCCGGGGTTTCCCACCGACTGTCAGGCCATTCTGATGGCAGCGCTGCTGCGGAGCCGCGGGACCACGGTCTTTGTGGAGAATATTTTCGAGAGCCGCTACCGCCATGTGGCGGAGCTGCAGCGCATGGGCGCGGACATCCGGGTAGAGGGCCGGGTGGCGGTGGTATGCGGTGTGGAGCGGCTCCACGGGGCGGACGTATTGTCCGCCGACCTGCGGGGCGGGGCGGCGCTGGTCATCGCGGCCTTGCAGGCGGAGGGACAGTCCTCCATACATCGGACACATCACATCCAGCGCGGCTACGCGGATCTCACCGGCGATCTGGCGCGGTTGGGCGCCCGTATCCGGGCAGACGGCAAGTAAGGAGCTTCAGGTCATGGCACGACGCAGACGGTACAATCGCAAACGGCGGCGGGGAAGCTTTGCCTTCCTCTATAAGCTGCTGGCCTTTGTGCTGATCTGCGGCGCCATCGGCCTCGCACTGGCCATGTTTTTCAAGGTCGAGGATATCGAGGTCAACGGCAACAGCCGCTACTCCAAGGAGCAGATCGTGGCGGCGGCGGAGGTCAAGCCGGGGGACAACCTGTTCCTGCTGAACAAGTACGACGCAGCGGCCCGCATCCGCCAGCAGCTCCCCTATGTGGAGACGGTGCAGTTCCGGCGGGTGCTGCCCAACAAGCTGGTGGTGCAGGTGACGGAGTGCCGGGACCCGGTGGCCATCAAGCAGGACGGCACGGTGTACCTGCTGTGCAGCAAGGGGAACATCGTGGACACCGTCAGCGCCGCCAAGTGGAGCCAGTACATCCAGATCGAGGGGCTGACGCTGCTGGACCCGCAGGTGGGCGGCGAGGCACGGGCCTCCGCCACCCAGCAAATGGTGCTGGAGCGGCTGCTGGAGATACTGTCGCTGCTGGTGGAAAAGGGGATGCTGCATCAGGTGCAGGTCATTGACCTGTCCGACGCATCCCACATCACCATGCGGTATATGAGCCGGTTCGACGTGCAGTTTTTGTGGGACGCGGACTTCGACTACAAGCTGGATTATCTGGCGGCGGTGGTGGACAGGCTGGAGGACAACGAAAAGGGCTCCATCGACATGACGCAGGATGGTAAAGCCAGCTTTATCCCCGGGTAACGGGAAAAAGATGAGCAAATTCCGCGGGAACACTTGACGGGTCTTTGATTCCGTAATACAATACAAGATATAGCATTCACGCACAGAGAAACTGTCTTTTCGATACAAATTGTGGCAGGAGGAACCAACATGGCTTTTGGATTGGAAACCGGGCCGGAAAACGTCGTCAGCATCAAAGTGGTCGGCGTTGGCGGCGGCGGCAATAACGTGGTCAACCGCATGGTGCGCTCCGGCGCACAGGGCGTAGACTTTGTGGCAGTCAACACGGACAAGCAGGCGCTGAACGCCTCCAGCGCGAATTATAAGATCCAGATCGGCGAGAAGCTCACCGGCGGCAAGGGCGCCGGCTCCAACCCCGAGGTGGGCCGCAAGGCCGCCGAGGAGAGCCGCAACCAGATCGCCAAGGCGCTGGAGAGCACCGACATGGTGTTCATCACCGCCGGTATGGGCGGCGGCACTGGCACCGGCGCTGCGCCGGTGGTGGCGGAGGTCGCCCGCGAGGCGGGTATCCTCACCGTGGGCGTGGTGACGAAGCCCTTCGGCTTTGAGGGGCGGCGGCGCATGACCCAGGCAGAGCAGGGCATTGAGGAGCTGCGCAGCAAGGTGGACTCGCTGGTCATCATCCCCAACGAGCGTCTGAAGTACGCCACCGACCAGAAGATCACGTTTGCCAACGCCTTTGAGATCGCCGACGACGTGCTGCGTCAGGCCGTGCAGTCCATCTCCGATCTCATCCGCGACACCGGCTTTATCAATCTGGACTTTGCCGACGTGACCGCCATCATGAAGGACGCCGGTCTGGCCCACATGGGCGTGGGCCGCGCTGCCGGCAAGGGCAAGGCCGAGGAGGCCGCCCGTATGGCCATCTCCTCCCCCCTGCTGGAGACCTCCATCAACGGCGCAAAGGGTGTGCTCATCAATGTCACCGGCTCCATGGACATCGGTCTGGAGGAGGTGGAGCAGGCCGCCACGCTGGTGCAGCAGGCCGTGCATCCCGACGCGCTCACCATCTTCGGCGCCACCTTCGACGAGACGCTGGACGACGAGATCCGCGTCACCGTCATCGCCACCGGCTTCGACGAGGAGCAGCAGGAGGCGCGCATCCTCTCCACTCCCGCTGCGGAGGCGGAGAAAAAGCCCGCGCTTCAGCCTCTGGACGAGGTGCAGGGTGAGCGGGCGCAGGACGAGATGGACAAGTCCTTCGACGAGATCCTGCGGATCTTCAATAAGGACAAGTTCTGAGAAAACAATATACACAGGCTCTCCGGCGTTGCCGGAGAGCCTGTTTTACGGCGCTTGCCGGGGGCAGTCCGCCTGCAAACGCCCCGGTAAAGCAGGTATCCCCGTTTCCCGCGCCGCAGCAAAACTCCTTGTGCTACGCAAATCCCTAATGCCTGGTATTCTCCCCTTGACAATGAGGGCTTTGCATGGTATCATGTCAAAAATTCTGGAATTTTGGAGGAGTGTGAGGAAATTGTCGTTGGCTTTCGGGGATGCTTTTGCCGTACAGCGGGACACCTTTTCCGGCAATGATTTTCCTATTTCCGCTGGGAATGGTGTTTCTATCAGCGGGCATGATTTTTCCAATTTTGTTGTTTTACCTGGCTTTGTCGATGTACACGTACATCTTCGGGAGCCGGGTTTTTCTTATAAGGAGACGATCCGCACCGGCACGCTGGCGGCGGCGCGGGGCGGCTACACCACCGTCTGCGCCATGCCCAACCTAAACCCGGTGCCGGACAGTGCGGCGCACCTGCAATCGCAGCTCGACCTCATCCGCGCAGGCGCCGCCATCCGCGTCCTGCCCTACGGTGCGATCACCGTGGGACAGCAGGGTGCGGAGCTGGCCTCGCTGGAGGAGCTGGCGCCGTATGTGGTCGCCTTCTCCGACGACGGACGAGGGGTGCAGGACGACGACATGATGCGCCGCGCCATGCGGAAGGCCAAGGAGCTGGGCAAGCTCATCGTGGCTCACTGCGAGGACAACTCGCTGCTGCGGGGCGGCTACATCCACGACGGGGCGTATGCCCGCGCCCACGGTCACCGGGGCATCTGCTCGGAGAGCGAGTGGCGGCAGATCCAGCGGGATCTGGCGCTGGTGCGGGAGACAGGCTGCGGCTACCACGTCTGCCACATCTCCACCAAGGAGAGCGTGGATCTGATCCGGCGCGCCAAGGCGGAAGGGCTGGATGTGACCTGCGAGACCGCCCCCCACTATCTGCTGCTGGACGATGCCATGCTGGAGGAGGACGGCCGCTTTAAGATGAACCCCCCGCTGCGGGACAAGTCCGACCGGGAGGCACTGCTGGCGGGGCTGGCGGACGGCACCATCGACATGATCGCCACCGACCACGCGCCCCACAGCGCGGAGGAAAAGAGCCGCGGTCTCGAGAAAAGCGCCATGGGCATCGTGGGCCTTGAAACAGCCTTTCCCCTGCTGTACACCTATCTTGTCAAGCCCGGTGTTCTCTCCCTCGACAAGCTGGTGGCGCTGCTGCACACCAATCCCTGCCGCCGCTTCGGTATTCCCACCGGCGGAACGGACTGCACAGCCCGCGACTTTACGGTATTCGATCTGCACGCGGCATACACCATCGACCCGGAGGAATTCCAGTCCATGGGACGTGCAACGCCCTTTGCCGGCTGGACGGTGCAGGGCCGCTGTCTGCTGACCGTGGCGGGCGGCAAGGTCGCCTGGCGCGACGAAACACTCTGCACAGGAGGATCCCACACATGAAGCAGGTATCACTGCACATTTTAGAAAATACGGCGCTGGCACAGGGCATCTACCGCCTGCGGCTGGGCGGCGACGTCTCCGCTGTCACCGACCCCGGCCAGTTCGTCAACATCAAGCTGGACGGCTTCTTTCTCCGCCGCCCCATCTCCGTGTGCGACTGGCAGGACGGAGAGCTGACGCTGATCTATAAGGTACTGGGCCGGGGTACGGCACAGATGGCCACGCTGCCCGTCGGCACGGCGCTGGATGTGCTCACCGGCCTTGGCAACGGCTACGACCTGTCCCCCGCCGGGGAAGCCCCCCTGCTGGTGGGCGGCGGCGTGGGCATCCCGCCCCTGTACGGCCTTGCCAAGCGCCTGACGGCGCGGGGCAAGCGCGTCACGGCGGTGCTGGGCTTCAACTGCGCCGCCGAGCAGTTCCTCGTGGAGGATTTTCGGGCGCTGGGTGTAAAGGTGATCGTCCTGACAGCCGACGGCAGCGCCGGTGTGCGCGGCCTTGTCACCGACGGCATGGCGCTGGCGCAGGGTTACAGCTACCTGTACACCTGCGGGCCGGAGGCCATGCTCCGGGCGGTGTATGACCGCTGCGTCACCTCCGGACAGTTCAGCTTTGAGGAACGCATGGGCTGCGGCTTCGGCGCGTGCATGGGCTGCTCCTGCCAGACGAAATACGGCAACAAGCGCATCTGCACCGACGGCCCCGTGCTGGTAAAGGAGGAGATCATATGGTAACGACATCGGTGAACCTCTGCGGCATCACGCTGGACAACCCCATCATCCCCGCCAGCGGCACCTTCGGCTTCGGGCAGGAATTTGCCAGGCTCTACGACATCAATATACTGGGTACGTTCTCCTTCAAGGGAACGACCCGCGAGCCCCGGTTCGGGAACCCCACGCCCCGCATCGCGGAGTATGCCGGCGGCCTGCTGAACGCGGTGGGTCTGCAAAATCCCGGCATTGACGCGGTGATCTCCCACGAGCTGCCCCAGCTCCGGGAGATCTTCCACAAGCCGGTGATGGCCAATGTCAGCGGCTTCTCCATCGACGAGTACACGGAGGTCTGCCGCCAGCTGGACGAGGAGGCGCAGGTGGGCTGGATCGAGGTCAATATCTCCTGCCCCAACGTCCATGGCGGCGGCGCCGCCTTCGGCGCGGCGCCGGAGACCGCCGCCGCGGTGACGCGGGCGGTGCGGGCTGTGACGAAAAAGCCCATTATCATGAAGCTCTCCCCCGCTGCGGCGGATATTGCCGCCGTGGCCAAGGCCTGTGAGGAGGCCGGTGCCAACGGCGTCAGCCTGATCAACACCCTGCCGGGCATGCGCATCGACCTGAAGCGCCGCCGTCCCCTGCTGGCCAACGGCACCGGCGGTATGTCCGGGCCGGGGATCTTCCCGCTGGCCGTCCGGATGGTGTATCAGGTCTACGAGGCGGTACGCATCCCCATCGTGGGCATGGGCGGCGTCTCCTGCGCGGAGGACGTGGTGGAGCTGATGCTGGCGGGCGCCACGGCGGTAGGCGTGGGCGCTGCCAATCTGGTGGACCCCTACGCCTGCAAGAGCATCATCGAAGCGCTGCCATCCACCTTGGCGGCTTACGGCATACAGGACATCAAAGATATCATAGGAGGTGCCCACCATGGGTAAGGACGTTATCATCGCATTGGATTTCGACAGCAAGGAAAAGACGCTGGCTTTTCTGGATCGCTTTACCGGCGAAAAGCCCTTTGTCAAGATCGGCATGGAGCTTTTCTACGCCGAGGGGCCGCAGGTAGTGCGGGATATCCGCGCTCGCGGTCATAAGATCTTCCTCGACCTGAAGCTCCACGACATTCCCAACACCGTGAAAAAGGCCATGGCCGCCCTGTCCGCGCTGGATGTGGACATCGTGAACCTCCACGCCGCGGGGACGCAGGCCATGATGACCGCCGCGCTGGAGGGCCTGACCCGTCCCGATGGTACCCGCCCGCTGCTCATCGCCGTGACGCAGCTGACCTCCACGGAGCAGGCGCGCATGGAGCAGGAGCTGCTGATCCACGAGCCCATGGAGCAGGTGGTGCTGCACTACGCGGAGAACGCGGCCAAGGCCGGTCTGGACGGCGTGGTCTGCTCCCCCCGCGAGGCAGGGATCATCCATGAGCGCTGCGGCGCGGACTTTTTGACCGTGACGCCCGGCGTGCGCTTTGCCGACGCCGCCGGTGACGACCAGAAGCGCGTCACCACCCCCGCCGAGGCCAAGGCCATCGGCGCGGACTACATCGTGGTGGGCCGTCCCATCACCCAGGCGAATGACCCGGTGGCCGCCTATACGCGCTGCAAAGCGGAATTTGTGGACTGAGCTGTAGGGAAGGAGACACGATCACTATGGAAATGAACCGTCAAGTCGCCAGAGGGCTGCTGTCGATCAGCGCCGTGTTCCTGCGTCCGCAGGAGCCCTTCACATGGGCCAGCGGCATCAAGAGCCCCATCTACTGTGACAACCGTCTGATCCTCACCGCGCCCGAGGTGCGGACGCTGGTGGAGAACGCCATCGCCGACACCGTCAAGCGGGAGTTCCCCGAGGCGGAGGTGCTGATGGGTACCGCCACGGCGGGCATCGCCCACGCCGCCATCGCCGCCCACCTGCTGGGGATGCCCATGGGCTATGTCCGCTCCGGCAGCAAGGATCACGGCCGCAAGAACCAGATCGAGGGCCGCTTGGAGAAGGGCCAGAAGGTGGTGGTCATCGAGGATCTCATCTCCACCGCCGGCAGCGCGCTGGACGCCGTGGAGGCGCTGCGCGCCGCAGGCGCCGAGGTGCTGGGCATCGTAAGCATCTTCACCTACGGCATGAAGAAGGGTCTTGAGCGTCTGGCCGCCGCCGGCGTCCGGAATGTAAGCCTGACCGATCTGGATACCATCGCCCGCGAGGGCGCCGACGCCGGCTATATTGCGGAGACGGACGTTGCACGGCTGCTGGCCTTCCGTGACGACCCGTCCGATGAAACATGGATCACTAAAGGAGGTACCAACTGATATGGAACATCTTATTGACATTATGCAGCTCTCCACCCAGGAGATCGATGAGCTGGTGAACACCGCCACCGACATCATCGAAAACCCCGCCAAGTACGCCCACAAGTGCGACGGGCGTATTCTGGCCACCCTGTTCTTTGAGCCCTCTACCCGCACGCGCCTGAGCTTCGAGAGCGCCATGCTGTCTCTGGGCGGCAAGGTGCTGGGCTTCTCCTCCGCCAGCAGCTCCTCCGCCGCCAAGGGTGAGAGCGTATCGGATACCATCCGTACCGTCAGCTGCTACAGCGACATCATCGCCATGCGCCACCCCAAGGAGGGCGCGCCGCTGGTGGCGGCCAAGCACTCCATGGTGCCTATCATCAATGCCGGCGACGGCGGTCACAACCACCCCACCCAGACGCTGACCGACCTTTTGACCATCCGTAAGGAGAAGGGCCGCTTCGACGGGCTGACCATCGGTCTGTGCGGCGACCTGAAGTTCGGCCGCACCGTCCACTCTCTGGTGGCCGCCATGAGCCGCTATGAGAACGTGCGCTTCGTGCTGATCTCCCCGGAGGAGCTGAAGCTCCCCCGCTACGTGAAGGAACAGTACATCAAGAAGAACAACATCCCCTACACCCAGTCCACCTCTCTGGAGGCAGTCATGCCGGAGCTGGACATCCTGTACATGACCCGCGTACAGCGCGAGCGCTTCTTCAACGAGGAGGATTACCTGCGGCTGAAGGACAGCTACATCCTGACCCCGGAGAAGCTGCACAACGCCAAGGAGGATCTGTGCATCCTGCACCCGCTGCCCCGTGTCAACGAGATCTCCGTGGCGGTGGACGACGATCCCCGCGCCTGCTACTTCAAGCAGGTGCAGAACGGCAAGTACATCCGTATGGCGCTGATCCTCAAGCTGCTGCATATCAACTGAGAAAGGACGTGTACCGATATGATTATTGACTCTATCCAGAACGGTATCGTGATCGACCATATCACCTCTGGCAAGTCCATGGAGCTGTATAATATTCTGGGGCTGGCCGACCTGAACTGCACCGTTGCCATCCTGAAGAACGTGACCAGCAACAAGCTGGGCCGCAAGGACATCATCAAAATCGACCGTGAGATGGATCTGGACTGGGATCTCATCGGCTTTGTGGATCCCTCCATCACCGTGAATATCATCCGCAACGGCCAACTGGCGGAAAAGCGCACCCTGAAGCTGCCTGAGCGTATCCGGGGCGTGCTCACCTGCCACAACCCCCGCTGCATCACCTCCGTGGAGCAGGAGCTGCCCCAGGAGTTCGTGCTGACCGACCGGGAAAAGCACACCTACCGCTGCATCTACTGCGAGACGGAGGCCAAGTAAATCCCCGCGTCACCGGTTTCTATCCAAAAAAGAACGACAGTGCTAAAGCACTGTCGTTCTTTTTTCATCGTAAGCCCCGTTACCGGGTGAAAAAGCGGAAGGTCGTCCACTGGCGCAGCGTCTCGCCCGATCGCAGGATGGGGCTGGGGAACGCCGGGCAGTTCACCGCGTTGGGGAAATGCTGGGTCTCCAGACACACGCCCTGCGCCGGACCGTAGACCGCGCCGTCTTTTCCGACGCGCTCCGTCAGCCAGCCCGCGGTGTAGAGCTGCATCCCCTCCATGGAGGTGGTCATCGCCAGACCGATGCCGGTGGCGGGACACCACAGCTCCGCCGCAGGCTGTTCCCCGCCGGAGAGTACATAGTTGTGGTCGTATCCCCTGCCGCCGTTGAAGGCTGCGTCGTGGAGGCGGCTCTCCAGCGCGATGGGTGTGCGGAGATCCAACAGCGTCCCTTCCACGCTTGCCAGCATCCCGGTGGGGACGTTGCCGCTGTCGGTGGGGGTATAGCGGTCGGCCCGCACTGTCAGCACATGGCCGCCCACCTCGCCGCTGTCGTGGCCGCCCAGATTGAAATAGGCGTGGTTCGTCAGGTTGACCACGGTGTCCTTTTCCGCCGCCGCCCGGTACTCTATGGTGAGCGTACCGTCTGCCAAGCGGTAGGTGACCTCCACACGGACGGCACCGGGGAAGCCCTCCTCCCCATCGGGGGAGATGTAGGTGAACGTGACCGCATTCTCGGCACAGGTGAAGTCCCACAGCTTCTTGTGGAAGCCCTCGACGCCGCCGTGGAGACAGTTTTCGCCCTCGTTGGCCGTCACATGGTACGTTGTACCGTCGATGGTGAACTGCGCCCCGCCGATGCGGTTGGCGCAGCGGCCAATGGTGCCGCCCAGACAGGCGTCCAGCGCCCGGTAGCTCTCCACATCGTCATAGCCCAAGCAGATATCCGTCATGCGGCCCTCTCTGTCCGGCACGCGGAGGGCGCGGATGGCCGCGCCGTAGGGCAGCAGCTCCACGGCACACCTGCCGTCGGAAAGCTCGATGAGGGGGATATCCCTGCCGTCCAGCACGCCAAAGGGTATCAGTCGGCACATACCTCAGCCCTCATAGCCGTTGGGGTGGCCGCTGTGCCACGCCCACGCGTCGGAGATGATCTCCTCCAGCCCGCGGACAGGCTGCCAGCCCAGCACCTCCACCGCCTTCTTGTGGGAGGCGATCAGCACGGAGGGGTCGCCGGCACGGCGGGGCTCCACCTTAGCCGGGATCTCCCGGCCGGTGACGCGGCGGGCGGTGTCGATGATCTCCCGGACGGAGTAGCCGTTGCCGCTGCCCAGATTGAACACGTCGCTCTTGCCGCCCCGATCCAGATACTCCAGCGCCAGCAGGTGTGCCTCCGCCAGATCCTTCACATGGATGTAGTCCCGCACGCAGGTGCCGTCCGGCGTGGGATAGTCCTCGCCGAAGATGCCGATATGGCCGCGCTGTCCCAGCGCCGTCTTCATCACCAGCGGGATGAGGTGGGACTCGGGGTTATGATCCTCGCCGATGCCCGCCTCGGTGTCGGAGCCGGCGGCGTTGAAGTAGCGCAGCGCCGCATACCGGATGCCGTAGGCGCCGTCGCACCACTTGAGCATATTCTCAATGGCCAGCTTGGTGGCGCCGTAGGGGTTGGTAGGCTCGGTGCGGTCGCTCTCCTCGATGGGCTGCTTCTCCGGCTCGCCGTAGGTGGCCGCCGTGGAGGAGAACACGATCTTGTCCACGCCGTGGGCCTTCATGGCGTTCAGCAGGGACACCGCGCCCTCCACGTTGTTGCCGTAGTATTTCAGGGGGTCGGTCACGCTCTCGCCCACCAGCGAGAAGGCGGCGAAGTTGATGACGCCGTCGATCTTGTTCTCCGTGAACAGGCGGTCGAGGAACGCGGCGTCCCGCAGATCGCCTACATAGAGCTTACGAGCGCCCTTGACGGCCTGCCAGTGGCCGGTGCGCAGGTTGTCCGCCACCACCACCTCATAACCGCGTTTGACCAGCATGGCCACCATGTGACTGCCGATATAGCCGGCGCCGCCGGCCACCAAAATAGTTTTCATATACACATCCTCCTCGTTTTTATACGCTGTGGATAAATCTCAAAAACGCCTCCCGGCCCTCCGGTGTGCATTTGTAGACACCGGCGTGCTCCAGCACGGCGGCGAACACCGCGCCCACCTCCCGCCGCAGGAGCTCCTCGGCGTTGTCCGCCGTGAAGGTATAGCGGGTCTTCAGCTCGTCCGCCCAATCCGCGTGCTTGCGCAGGATCTCGTCCTGCCGCAGATCATCGCCACACACCAGAGCCTGCGCCACGCCGTGCAGCTCGTCCCTCAGCCGGGCGGGCAGCACCGCAAGACCCATGACCTCGATGAGGCCGATGTTCTCCTTCTTGATGTGGTGCAGCTCCTGATGGGGATGGTAGACGCCGAGGGGATACTCCTCCGTGGTGATGTTGTTGCGCAGCACCAGATCCAACTCAAACTGTCCCTCCCGCATACGGGCAATGGGGGTGATGGTGTTGTGCATCTCGCCGTCCGTCTCCGCGAAAATGAAGGCCGCCTCGTCCGTATAGCCCCGCCACGCGGCGAGGATGCGGTCCGCCAGCTCCACCAGACGTTGGTCGTCGGCGCAGCGCAGACGGATCACGGACATGGGCCACTTGACGATGCCCGCCTCCACATCCGGGAAGTCCCGGAAGGCCACCGCCTGCTCAATCGGCGCCCGCTCCATGGCGAAGGTGTAGCAGCCGCCCTGAAAATGGTCGTGGCTCAGGATGGAGCCGCCCACGATGGGAAGATCGGCGTTGCTGCCCACGAAGTAGTGGGGGAACTGCTTGACGAAGTCCAGCAGCTTGCGGAAGGTGGCCTTCTCGATCTTCATGGGGGTGTGACGGCCGTTAAAGACGATGCAATGCTCGTTGTAGTAGACATAGGGGCTGTACTGGAGGAACCAGTCCTCCCCATTGATGGTGACGGGAATGACCCGGTGATTCTGCCGGGCGGGGTGGTTGAGCCGTCCCGCGTACCCCTCGTTCTCCTTGCAGAGCAGGCACTTGGGGTAGCCGCTCTGGGGCGCTGCCTTGGCCGCGGCGATGGCGCGGGGGTCCTTCTCCGGCTTGGAGAGATTGATGGTGATATCCATATCGCCGTAGGCGGTGGCGGCCTGCCACTTCACATCCCGTGCGATGCGGTAGCGCCGGATATAGTCGGTGTCCTGGCTGAACCGGTACAGCCAGTCTGTGGCCTCCTTCGGGGACGCCTGATACCGCCGGAAAAAGTCCTGTATGACCTGCGAGGGCCGGGGCGTCAAGCGCCCCATCAGCTCCGTGTCGAACAGGTCGCGGCTGGTCACGTCGTCGTGGATCAGTCCCCGCGCCGCCGCGTCGTCCAGCAGCACCCGCAGGATATCCTCCAGCGGCCGCTCCTGCGCCTCCTGCGGCTCCTCCCAGCTGTCCAGCTGCATGGCCTCCAGCAGGGCGTTTACCGCCCATGTGCGGTCGCTTTCCTCGATCAGGCCTGTGCGGACTGCGTAGCCCACCAGATCCTTGATGGCTTGGTCTCTCATGCTCCGTTCTCCTTATCCCAATCTGACGCCGCCGGCGGGACGGATCATCACCGTGTGGCAGCGGCCCCGCCCCAGCACCGCCTCCGTTTTTTCCTTGAAGCTGTCCAGCTGCTCCAGCGGCACAAAGGCCTGCGCCGTACCGCCGAAGCCGCCGCCGTGAACGCGCACGGCGCCCCGGTCAGCCAGCAGTGCCTCGCACAGGGCGATGGTCACCATCAGCTCCTGCGCGGCGGTGCTGCCGGTGGGGATGATGTTCTGCAAATACATGGCGGAGGAGCGCCCGGACTCCCGCACCAGTGCCAAAAACCGGTCAAAGTCGCCCTGCTCCAGCGCCTCTTTTTCCGCCTTGGCGCGGCGGTTCTCCGCATAGACGTGGAAGGCGCGGTTTACGGCGCGGTCGCCCGCCGCCGCTCTGACCTGGGGCAGCCGCGTCAGGAAGTCCGCCTCCGGCACCTCCCGCAGCACATCCTTGCCGAACACGCGGCACACCGCCCGCAGCTCATCGGTGATGGCGCGGTACTCGCCGGTCAGTCCCTCGTGACCGGCGCCGGAGTCCAGAATACACAGGGCGTAGCCATAGGCGTGGAGATCCACGTCCAGCTTCTCCACCACCGGCCGGGCCGTATCCGCAAAGTCGATGGATACCACGCCGCCCACCGAGGAGGCCATCTGATCCATCAGGCCGCAGGGCTTTCCGAAGAACACGTTCTCCGCGTACTGGCCGATCTGGGCCAGCTCCACCGCCGTGCAACGCCCCTCCCAGAACAGCTCGTTGAGCATGGTGCCGATCAGCACCTCATAGGCGGCGGAGGAGCTGAGGCCGCTGCCCTTGGGAACAGTGGAGGTCATGTAGACATCCAGACCCTTGCCCACCAGATCGCAGCCCAGCTCGCTCATGCGGGCGGCCACGCCCCGGATCAGCGCCGCGGAGGTGTTGACCTCCTCCGCCTGCGGCGTCAGCTGGCAGAGTGCCACCTCCGTCATGGGGTAGCCCTGCGACAGCACGCGGATAACGCCGCTGTCGTTGGGCGCCGCCGCCGCCAGAATGTCCAGATCCACGGCGGCCGCCAGCACACAGCCGTGCTGATGGTCCGTGTGGTTGCCGCCGATCTCCGTGCGGCCGGGCGCGCTGAACAGCACCTCCGCCGGACGGTCAAAGGTCTTGTAAAAGCCCTCCATTACCTGCTCGCAGCGGGCGCGTGCCTTTTCCGCGCCCTCCGTGCCGTAAAGGCGGAGCAGCGTTTTGGCAAACGCCTCCTGCTGCAAATAGTTTTCCAGCCCTGTATGCATCATCGCTTATGTCTCCTTGTTTCTTCGGGTATTTCCTGCCCTTACGGGCTTTTTTCCTGTCCATGCTGCTCCTGCAAGGCGGCTCAGTCCTCCAGACTCTCCGCCGTGACCGCCTCATACCGCAGCCACACATAGCTGCCGTCTGTCAGCGTCACATCCCGGGATGGCTCGCCGCCCGCCGAAAGAGAGGCGGCCAGGTGCATGATATTCTCTGCCAAGCCGGTGGCATCGTTGCGAACGGTACCCTTCAGCGTTCCCTCCCGCAGTGCCTCCAGCGCCGGCGGCGTGGCGTCCACGCCCACGATAAAGGGCATGGTATCCTTGTCCAGACCGGCCTCCGTGCAGGCGTCGATGGCGCCCAGTGCCATATCGTCGTTGTTGGCAAAGACCACCTCGATGTCCGCGCCGTATTCCCGCAGCCACTGGTGCATCCGAACGGCGGCCTGTCCGCGCTGCCAGTTGGCGGCGTCGCTGGCCAGCTTCTCCGTGGCGACCCCCGCCCCCGTCAGGGTGGAGATGCAGTATTCCGTCCGCAGCAGGGCGTCCTGATGTCCCGGCTCGCCCTCCAGCATCACATACTGGATCACGCCGTCGCCGTTCCGATCCAGCGCCTCCTCATGGCTTCGCCACGCGTCCAGCACCAGCTCGCCCTGCAATATACCTGCGTCGCCTGCGGGAAGTCCCACATAATAGGCGTGCTTCCAGCGGCGCAGATCCTCCTCCACCGGCTCGCGGTTGAAGAAGATCACCGGTACGCCCGCCGCCTGCGCCTTGTCGATGATGACAGCCGCCGCCGTGCGGTCCACGATGTTGACGCAGATCACGTCGTATCCCCGCTCCAGAAAGCGATCCACCTGTTCGTTCTGGGTGGTCTGGCTCTCCTCTCCGTCGGTGATATACAGGTTGATCTTGACGTTCCGCGCCTGCTCCTCCTCCAGCGCCACCCGCTGCAATTCCCGGGCCACCGTGTCGATGAAGGTGTCCTCCTGCTGGTACAGCGCCACCCCGATCCGGAGGGTGGGGCTGCTCTCCCCGCCTGCACGGCAGGCGGACAGCGTCAGCAGCAGCGTCAGCAGCAGCGTCAGCGCAGCTATGATGCAGCCGATCCTTTTCATACTGTCTCCTCTCCACCCCGCGTTACGTCACGGGGAACAGCAGCTTCTGGTTATCGCTGTCGTACATGGTCTCCTGCCGGACGATGGAAAATGCCACCGGCGCGGCGGCTGTCCAGTCCTCGTGCCGCGCCAGCGCCGCCGCGGCCTCCACCGCCAGATACCCGGCGGAGAATACGTTCACCGCGGTGATGGCCGTCACACGCCCCTTTTCCAGCGCGGCGGCAATGCCCGATGTGGAGCCGCAGCCGTAGAGCAGCGGAAAGGCGTCCTCCCCCCGGGACAGCTCCGCCACATCCGCCAGCGCCGCCGCCTCAAAGGCGATGATCGCCCGGGGCCGCTGGATCCGCAGGATATCCGGCAGGGAGGTGGTGTCGGGGTCCCACTTGTACACGCGGGCCTGCCGCCCCTCCCGCTCCAGAACGGCCTTGGCTGCCTCCATCCGCTCTCGTATGCCGTTGTCACCGGGCAGGCTGTCCAGCAGCAGCACCGCACCTCCCTCGGGTACACCGTTGAGCGCCGCCGCGCCCAGTGCCGCGCCCAGCGCCTGATGGTCCATGGTGATGGAGGCTGCCGCCCCCCATGCGGTCATGTCCGTCTCCACCGTGACCAGCGTGGTCTTTCCGGCGGCAGCGGATACCGCGTCGCCCAGCGCCTCCCGATCCGCCGGTATCAGCAGGACGGCAGGCGCCGCCCCCGCCACCTCGCGCTCCAGCAGCTGTGCCTGCTGGACGGCGCTGTTATCCTCGGCGGGGATCAGAAAGCGCAACTCCACATTCAGATCCTGCGCCGCCTGCTCCATTCCCTTGCGCATGGTGGACACGGCGCCGTCCCCATCCCGCAGGATGACGGACAGCTCCAGCAGCGGCGGCTGGTGGTGCTTTTCGCTGGGGGCGAAGGCCAGCAGCCAGAACAGTACGCTCAGCCCGATCAGGGGAAGCACCAGCTGCAACCATGCTTTTCGACTCACTGCTCCCCCTCCTTCCGATATTTCCGCGCATCGTCCTCCGTCAGCGCGGGCAGGCAGATCCGCACCAGCGTCCCGTTGTCCGGCTCACTGCGGATGGTCAGGCCGTACTCTCCGCCGAAGGTCAGCCGGATGCGCTGGTGTACGTTGCGGAAGCCGATGCCGGAGCCCTTGGCCTTGGCGGCGCTCCGCTCCCTGCCGGGTGTCAGAAGCTGCTCCACGACCTCCTCCGACATACCCGGCCCGTTGTCCTCCACCTCGATGATCACCTGCTCTCCCTCGCGGAAGGCGCGGATGTGGATCTCGCCCTCGCCGTCGGCATACTCCATACCGTGGTAGATGGCGTTTTCCAGAATGGGCTGGACGATCAGCTTGATGGTGTACAGCTTTTCGACCCCCGGCTCCACGGTGATATCGGCGGAGAATTTATTTTTATAACGCATCTTCTGGATGGTCAGATAGTTCCGTGCGTGCTCGATCTCGTCCCCAATGGGGATGATGTTGCTGCCCTTGCTCAGGGAGATCCGGAAGAACCGCGCCAGCGCCGTCAGCATGACCACCGCCTCCTGCGTCCGGCCGTTCTCCGTCATCCACACCACGCTGTCCAGCGTGTTGTACAGGAAATGCGGGTTGATCTGGGATTGCAGCACGTCCAGCTCGCTGCGGCGTTTTTCCTCCTCCTGCTGGAGGATGTCCTCCATCAGGTGGCGCATGGTGGACACCATGGACTGCACCGAGCGGCTCAGATGCTCCACCTCGTAGGGGCCGTCCACGTTGAAGTCCACGGACTCCGCCCCCTTTTCCAGCTCCTTCACCGCATGATCCAGCTTTTTCATGGGCGCGGTGATCCACTCCGAAAGCCGCAGGTTCACGAACACCAGCAGAAAGATGGAGAAGGACACCACAAACAGGGCGAACAGCAGAAGCTGGCTGTAATTGTCCCGCAGCGTCTCCGTCGGCACCACGCCCACCAGCTTCCAGCCGGTGTAGCCCACGGTCTTCACCGTCACCTGCCGCTTCTGGGACTGAAACACCTCCGCATGGGTGCCGTCGGCATACCCGGCGGCCGTCAGATTGTTCTCCTCCTGCAAGCCCGCGTAGAGAAGCTGCTGGCGGGGGTGGTAAATGACCTCCCCGTTCCCGTCAATGAGGTAGAGGTATCCCTGCCCATTGGAGAAGGACACATCCTTGCAGATCTGCTCGATGCCGCTGAAGTTCATGTCCACCAGCAGCACACCGCTCTCCATATTCCCCCCGCGTGTCAGCTCCACATGGCGACTGAGGGAGACCACCCAGTGATACCGCGAGTCCGGATCCTCAAACAGATTCTGTACATGGGGCGTGGAAAAATGCAGATTCTCAATGCGCTCCACGGCGGTGGTGAACCACCCCTCGCGGCTGGGCGTCACACTGTTTTTCAGCTCCGTCAGCGGAGTGGCGGAGATCAGTCCGCCGTTCTCGTCGAATACCGCCAGCGACACCAGCACGTCCCTGTCCTTGGCGTACAGCAGCTCCAGTGCGTCGTGCAGCTCCTGCGCCGTGCCGTCCTGGTCCAGATCCGCGTTCTTGATGACCCGGTAATACACCGTGTCCGATACCCGCATCATGTTGCGCAGGTAGCCGTCCAGACTCCAGTTCACCTGCGCCAGCACCCGCTGGCTGTTCTCCGCCGCCACCTCGTTGGCGGAGGAGGAGAAGCGCAGCAGCAGTGCTATGCCAAGAAACAGCATACCCACCACCGCCACGGCGGTGAAGGCGATAGACAGGATCATCTGGATGCCGGAGCGGTGGTACAGCGCCTTCCACCGCGCTTTCCATCCGGACGCTATTTTCTCCACAGGCGGCTCCCCTCTCTGTCTGTTATTTCCCCTCACTGCGGTACTTGGTGGGCGTCGCCCCGAAGTGCCGCTTGAACACATAGCTGAAGTAGTTGGGATCGTCGTACCCGCACCGCTGGGCGATGAGGTACGTCTTGTCCTCCGTGCTGCGGATAGCCTCGGCCGCCGCCTCCATCCGCACCTTGGTGACGTAGGCGGTAAAGCTGGTGCCCGTCTCCCTCTTGAACAGCGTGGAAAAATAGGTGGAGCTGAGATGCAGATAGGCGCACAGCTTTTCCACCGACAGGTCGCTCTCGGCGTAGTGCTGGCGGATATACTCCTTGGCCGTCTCCACCGTGTGGCCCGCCGTATCCGTCTGGCGGCGGCGGATCAGCGTGTGGAGGCGCAGGCAGCGCTCGGCGCACCAGTCCTCCAGCTCTGCCAGCGCGGGAAGCGCAGGCTCCTGCATGGGGAGGGAAAAATCGGTACCGAAAACCTCCTCCACCCCTACGCCGGAGCGGCGGGTCATCTTCAGAAGGTGGGTCACCAGCTCCATGAGAAACAGGTGGTACTGCCCGGCGGCGGGGTTGGCCTGCCGGATCTTCCCCGCCAGCGCGGCAGCCGCCTGCCGGATCTCCTCCTCGTTCCCCAGCTTGATCGCCGCGGTCAGCGCCCGCTCGTCCGCCTCCTCGAAGGAGAGGACGGGGCCGCCGTCCGGCTCCAGGTCGCCGATGTAGATGACCTGTCCCCGGCCCACCATGGAGCGGTATTCCAGCGCCGTCCGCGCCTCGGCGGAGGAGCGCGCCATACCGGACAGCTCCCGGCACGGTGCGCCCACGCCCACCGTCAGCGTCAGCCCCAGATAGGAGGCCGCCAGCGTACAGGCGCGGTCTAAGCTGCGGATCAGGTCGTAGATGGTAAATGCCTCCGTCAGGCTGACGATCAGCGCCACCCAGTCGTTGTACAGGGAGAGCCTGCACCGATCCGCCGTCAGCGTCTCCTCCAGCAGGTTCTGCACCGACAGGGTGGACAGGGCGTCCCGGCTGTTGTCGCTGCCGATGTAGGCAAGGCCCACCGCCCACTCCTCGCCCCGCAGGTCAATGTCCAGACGCGCCGCCCGGTCACGCTCCGTTCCCGGCTCGATGCGTCCGTCCAGCAGGTTGGTGTAGAACAGCTCCCGCAGGATGGGCAGGTTCTCCGTGTACCGGCTGCGGAGAAGCTCCATGTTCCGCCGCTCCGCACGCTCCCGGTCCAGCTCCTCCTTCAGCCGCCGCAGCACGGCGGACAGCTCATCGGCATTGATGGGCTTGAGGATATACTCCACCACGTTCATCTGGATAGCCTGCTTGGCATATTCAAAGGCGTCGAAGCCGGAGAACACCACGAACCGGGAGGCGGGCAGCCGGTCTGTCAGGATCCGGCACAGCTCCAGCCCGTCCATAAACGGCATCTTGATATCCGTCAGGATCACGTCCGGCCGCAAGGTCTCCGCCAGCTCCAGCGCGTCCTGTCCGTTGGCGGCCTCGCCCACCAGCGAGAAACCCAGTCCCAGCCAGTCCATTTTGCGGCTGATACCCTCGCGGATATCCTCCTCATCGTCCACCAGCAGCACACGGTACAGCTCCACGGCTCTGACCCCCTCTCCGTTTCCATGCGGTATCATCACGCTTTTACGTTCAGTATACCATATATTTTCTCAAAAGCAAAGATGGCGCGCAGATGCGCGCCATCTTTGTGTAAGATCACTTTTTCACCAGGTATTTCCGCATATCCAGCGCACAGGCGAACAGGATGATGCCGCCCTTGATGAGGTACTGCAGATCCTGCGGCACGCCTACCATGGCCAGACCCACGAAGATCAGACGCAGCATCAGAACGCCGATGACGATACCTCTGATCTTACCGATGCCGCCCACGAAGGACACACCGCCGATGACGCAGGCCGCGATGGCGTCCAGCTCATAGTTCAGGCCGGTGTTGGCGGTATTGGAGCCGATACGGGCGCCCTCGATAAAACCGGTAAAGCCGTACATGGCGCCTGCCAGCGCAAAGACGCCCACCGTCACGGCGAACACATTGACACCGGAGACACGGGCGGCCTCCTCGTTGGAGCCCAGCGCGAACATATTCTTGCCGAAGGTGGTCTTGTTCCAGATGAACCACATCACCGCCGTCAGCACGATGGCGAACAGCACATAGTTGGGGATGGGAACGCCGCCGATCTTGAAGAGGCTGCCCTTGACGAAGTTGGTGTAGGACGGGTCAAGGTTGGAGATGGCCATGCCCTTGTTGTTGCCCATCTGGACATACAGCAGCAGGCAGGTGTACAGGATCAGCTGCGTACCCAGCGTCACGATGAAGGGGTGCAGCTTGAACTTTGCCACGAAGAAGCCGTTGAAGCAGCCCACGGCGGCGCCGATGAGCATCGCCAGCAGGATCACCACGATGATGGGCAGCGTGCCGATCTCGGGCCACATCTTGTTGGCAAGGTTGGCGGCATTCTGCAGCAGAGACGCGGAGATGCAGGCGGTCAGGCCCACCACGCGGCCCGCGGACAGGTCGGTGCCGGTCAGCACGATACAGCCGGCGATGCCCAGTGCAGCGGGCAGATAGGCCGCCGTCTGGGAGAGGATGTTGATGAGGGATGCGGGCTTGATAAAGTTGGGGTTCTTGATGGCGATATAGATGACCGCGATGGCCATGATGATGAGCAGTGCGTTGTTCAGCAGGAGGTCGCCCACCCGCTTGGCCGTCCACGGCTGGCGGACTTTGGCTTCCTTTGCCTGCGCTTTCGTTTCGTTGTTCACGGTAGTCGCTCCTCCTTACACATATTTGGCCGCCAGCGTCAGGATCTCCTCCTGACTGGTGCTGCGTGCATCCACCTCGCCGGCCAGAATGCCGTTGGACATGACCAGAATACGGTCACAAATGCCCAGCAGCTCCGGCATCTCGGAGGACACCACGATGACACCCTTCCCCTCCTTGGCAAGGTCGAGGATAAGCTGGTAAATTTCGTATTTAGCGCCCACGTCGATACCGCGGGTAGGCTCGTCCAGCAGCAGGATCTCCGGGGCGGTCAAAAGCCAGCGGCCGATAATGACCTTCTGCTGGTTGCCGCCGGAAAGGGAGCGGATCTGTGTGGACTGACCGGGGGTCTTGATATGCATGGCCTGAATAGCCCAGTCGGTATCCTTCTTCATGGCCTTTTCGCTGAGGCAGATGCCGCCGCGCAGATAGTTATTCAGGCTGGAGATCACCGTGTTCTCCTTGATGTCACGGATACCGAAAATACCTGTGGCACGGCGCTCCTCCGTCAGCAGGGCGAAGCCGTTCTTGATGGCCTCCCGGGGGGACTTGTTCTTGATCTCCTTGCCGTGGAGGCGGATGGTGCCGCTGCCCTTGGTCATGGCGCCGAACAGGTTCTCCAGCACCTCGGTGCGGCCGGAGCCGTCCAGTCCGGCGATGCCCAGCACCTCGCCCTTGCGGAGCTGGAAGCTGGCCTCCTTCAGACGGGTATACTTACCGGACAGGTTTTCTACCTCCAGGATCACGTCGCCGGGTACATTGTCCTTGGGTGGGAAGCGGTTGGTCAGCTCGCGGCCCACCATCAGCTTGATGATCTCGCCCATGGTCAGGTCCTTGGCGTGGCGGGTGGCCACCCACTGACCGTCGCGCATGATGGTGACCTCGTCGCTGATGCGGAGGATCTCATCCATCTTGTGACTGATATAGATAATGCCGCAGCCGCGCTGGCGCAGCATATTGATGATGCGGAACAGGTGCTCCACCTCGGCCTCCGTCAGAGAGGAGGTCGGCTCGTCGAACACGATGACCTTGGCGTTGTAGCTGACGGCCTTGGCGATCTCCACCATCTGCCGCTGGGAGACGGGCAGCGTGGACATGATGGCCTTGGGGTCCACATGCACATCCAGCTCCTCAAAGACCTCCCGCGTGCGCTTACGCATGGTGGACTCGCTGACCATGATGCCGCCCGTCTTGGGGTAGCGGCCCAGCCAGAGGTTGTCCATCACGCTGCGGGTCAGTGCCTGATTCAGCTCCTGATGGACCATGGCGACGCCGTTTTCCAGCGCCTCCTTCGAATTTTTGAAATCAACTTCCTTGCCGTCCAAAATGATGGTGCCGCTGTCTTTGGCATAGATGCCAAACAGGCACTTCATCAGCGTGGATTTTCCCGCGCCGTTCTCGCCCATCAACGCATGGACGGTACCGGGCCGGACGGTAAGGGAAACGCCGTCCAGCGCCTTGACACCCGGGAATTCCTTTGTGATATCCCGCATTTCCAGCAATGCCGGCTGCTCCATATGCGTTTTCCTCCTGTCTGCATTATTTCCGCAGCGCTACGCAGCGCCGCACAGCCCGCTCCTCTGCGGGTCAAAAGCGGCTCGGTAAACGAACCGCCTGTGATGTAAAGCGGGGCTGTCGAACCGACAGCCCCGCTTTCCTTGGTGCTTCAAATGGGGCGAGAGACTAAGCCTTTGGCTTATTCGCCGGTGTAGGTGGCGTAAGGCACGCGGATCTTGGCAACACCCTCATCGACGTTGAAGGAAGCGGTGTTGTCCATCAGGTTGCCGCCGTCCTTCACGCTGCTGACCAGGTTCAGGATGGTGGAGGCCATGCCCTCAGCGTCCTGCTTGATGGTACCGGTCATCTTGCCCTCGTTGATGAGCTGCTTGGCGGAATCGGTGGCATCCACGCCGAAGACGGGGATGGTCTTGCCCTCGCCGTTGTTGTAGCCGGCGCCCTGCAGAGCAGAGACAGCGCCCTCGGCCATGCCGTCGTTGTTGCAGATGATCAGCTCGACCATGTTGCCGTTGGCCTCGGAGTACTCGGGCAGGATGGTGGCCATGTAGTCGTTGGCAGCCTGAGCGGACCACTTGCCGTTCTGGTCGACCAGATACTTATCGGTGGCGGAAGCGTTGTAGTAGACCAGCTCGGGCTTGCCGGCAGCGGTCAGAACAGCGTTGGCATCCTCGACGCCGAACTGGGTGCGGGCCTCGGCCTCAGCGTTGCCCTCCTGGCCCTTGAACATCACGTAGGTGATCTGGCCGTCGCCGTTCAGGTCGACCTCGTCATAGTGAGCCAGCAGGTACTCGCCCACCAGCTGACCCTGCATATGGCCGGCCTCGGGAGCGTTGGTGCCAACGAAGGCACACTTGTCGTAGCTGCTCACCACTTCGTCAGCAACCTCGCGGTTGAAGAAGATGATGGGGATACCGGCGGTACGGGCAGCCTCAACAGCGTTCTGCGCAGCGTCGGGAGAGGAAGTCTCCACGATGTTGACGATCAGCAGGTTGGCGCCGTTGGCGATAGCGGTGTTGATCTGGTCGGTCTGCTGGGCCTGGTTGCCGGCGCCGTCGAAGTTGTTGTACTTGACGCCCATGGCATCCAGCTGGCTGTTCATGGAGTTGCGGACGCTGGAGATGTACACGTCGGAGAAGTCATAGTAGAACACGCCCACGTTCAGCTCGGAAGCGTCGGTGTTGCCCTGGTCGTTGGTATCGGGCTGCTTCTGCTCGCCGCAGCCGGCCAGCAGAGCCAGCACCATCACGGCGGACAGGAGAATAGCAAGAGTCTTTTTCATCTTAGTTCCTCCTAAAAGATTGTCTGGTCAAGGTGATGCGCTCACCTTGCCAGTATGGCCCTATTGTATCGGCTCTCATTCCAAAAGGCGATAGAAAAAACTTCACTGTTATAGGAAAAATCTCATGAACTTCCGACGGTTCAGCGGAAATTTTCCCAGTTTTTTCCGCCAAGCCCGCATTTTATACCGCGGCGGGCGCGCCGTCCGGGAGCCGTCGGCTTGACAAGGCGGGCGACGTCCGATATAGTGACAACATCAACTGTAAGGAGGCAGCGGCCCCGGCTTTTTCCCGGAAAGCCCGCCGCTGCAAGGAGGCGGAGATGGAGCAGATATATGATATGATCGTCATCGGCGGCGGCCCCGCCGGATACACTGCCGCCCTCTACGCCGCCCGCGCCGGGCTTTCCACACTGGTGCTGGAGAAGCTCACCGCCGGCGGACAGATGGCGCTGACGGAGCGGATCGACAACTACCCCGGCTTTGCAGAGGGCATCGACGGCTTCACGCTGGGCGAAAGGATGCAGCAGGGTGCGGAGCAGTTCGGCGCGGTGACGGAGTTCGCGGAGGTCTATGCGGCCCGTCTTTCCGAAAGGGTCAAAACGCTGGAGACGGACGCAGGCGTCTTTCGCGGCCGCACGGTGGTCATCGCCGCCGGCGCCTCCCCCCGCACGCTGGGCGTTCCCGGCGAGGACGCGTTGGTGGGTCGGGGCGTCCACTACTGCGCCGCCTGCGACGGTGCGTTCTATCAGGGTAAGACCGTGGCGGTGGTGGGCGGCGGCAACTCCGCCGCAGCGGACGCCCTCACCCTGTCCCGCATCGCCCAAAAGGTCTATCTCATCCACCGGCGGGACAGCCTGCGGGCCACCAAGGTCTATCACCAGCCGCTGCTGGACGCGCCCAATGTGGAGCTCTGCTGGAACAGCACCGTTGCCGCGCTGCTCCACGGTGAGCATCTGACGGGACTGCGCCTGCGGAACACGGAGACAGGCACGGAGCGGGAGCTTGCCTGCGACGGCGTGTTCGTCAGTGTGGGACGCTCCCCTGCCACGGCGCTTTTCCGGGAGGAGCTGGCGCTGGACGACGCCGGGTACATCGCGGCGGACGAATCCACCCGCACCAATCTCCCCGGCGTATTCGCCGCCGGCGACGTGCGCACCAAGGCGCTGCGGCAGGTGGTCACCGCCGCAGCCGACGGCGCGGTGGCCGCCCACTACGCGGCGGAGTATCTGGCGGAGAGCCGGTAAGTCCGCCCCCACGCAAACAAGAATAAGCGGCTCGCCGCATCGGAACAGGTTGCATCCGACGCGGCGAGCCGCTTTGTTTTATGGTATTGCTCAGCCCTTGTCGTTGGCCAGCGCCGTGTCGATCAGCGCCTGCAGCGTCTCCATCTGACCGTCACTGGTGATGGCACCCACGATGGGATCACCCACGATATTGCCATTCCGGTCCACCACATAGGTGGTGGGATAGGCGTAGACGTTCTCCGTGAACTTGCCCGCCTCGCTGTCGGCGTCGAAATACACGTTCTGATAGGTAGCGCCGCTCTTGGTCAGCACATCCTTGGCATCTGCGATGGCCGCCGCGTCGCCGCCCAGTGTGAAGGCGTTGATGCCCACCACGGCGCCGCCCTTGCCGGCCACATCCTTGTGCAGCGCGTCCAGATCGCCCAGCTCACCCACACAGGGCTTGCAGGTGGTGAACCAGAAATTCACCACGGTGAAGGCGTTGCCGCTGAACAGCTTGTCACTGCTGACATCGTTGCCGTCCAGATCCTTGCCGGTGAAGGCGGGGAACTTGGTGGCATTGCTGTCGGCGGTGGTTCCGCCGGAGACGATGCCGTCAGAGGGGACATCCTCCGAGGGAACGCTCGTGCCGCCGGAGGGAGCGTCCAGCAGGCCGGGGAATTTCTCCTCCAGCGCAGCCATCTTGTCCTCCAGGTCCTTGATCTCCGTGGCGCCCTCCGTCAGCAGCGTCAGCTCCTTCTCGTCGAACTTATCCTTGGCGGCCTCAATGGTCTTGAGCAGGAACTCGCCGTAGTTGTTGCTGGATTCCATCATGGCCACGCCCTTGTCTGCGGACAGGAAGACCTTCTCCCACAGCTCGGAATTGTTCGTCAGGATCTCGGTCTCCTGCGCCATCAGCTGGTCGTAGAGGGCCTTGGCCTCCTCCACGGTCTGGGGCTCGCCGTCGTTGTTGTTCTGCTTCTCCGCGGGCTTATTGCCGCAGGCGGCCATGCTGCCCACCAGCAAGAGGGCCAGCAGCAGGGACAGGATCTTCTTCACATTCATTTTGATTCCTCCGTTTTTACTTCAGTTGTTGTCTGTTCGTTTTTGCTTTTCTGTTTGCCGCTGCCGAAGCCGTAGCGGAACGAAACGGCGTCGGTGGGGCAGGCGCGGATACACATACCGCAGCGGATACACTCGGTATGATTGGGGCTCTTGGTCACGTCCACATCCATCTTGCAGACCTTGGCGCACTTCCCGCAGGAGACACACTTGCTCTGATCCACCTGCATCTGGAACAGGGACACCTTGTTCAGCAGGGCGTAGAACGCGCCCAAGGGACACAGCCACTTGCAGAAGGGGCGGTAGAACACGATGCTCAGGACGATCACCGTCAGCAGCACGATGAACTTCCACGTGAACAGGCTGCCCAGCGCCGCCCGGATACCGGCGTTGGCCATGGACAGCGGGATCGCGCCCTCCAGCACGCCCTGCGGGCAAAGGTACTTGCAGAAGAAGGGGTCGCCCATGCCAAGCTGGTTGGTCACCAGCACCGGCAGCAGCACCACCATCACCAGCAGCACCACATACTTGAGATACGTCAGCGGCTTCAGCTTTTTGGTGGAGAGCTTCTTTGTAGGGATCTTGTGCAGCAGCTCCTGAAACCATCCGAAGGGGCAGAGGAAGCCGCAGATCACGCGCCCCAGCAGCACACCCAGCAAAATAAGGAAGCCCGTAATATAATAGGAGAAGCGGAATTTGGACGAGCCGACCACCGCCTGAAACGACCCGATGGGGCAAGCGCCCGAGGCCGCCGGGCAGGAGTAGCAGTTCAGTCCCGGCACGCAGACGGCCTTTCCCTTTCCCTGATACAGGCCGCCCTTGAGGAAGTTGGGCAGGTGGATGTTTGTCAGCAGCGTCGCTCCCGCCTGTATCCAGCCCCGAAAACGGGCCAAAAGATGGGACACGCCCGAAGTCTTCTTATCCAATGCCCACACACTCCAAACATAATCTGATCGCCTTGCTCAGCACGGTGTCTACCTCACCGCGCCAGACGCCGTAGCCCAGCATGGCAGCGCCGAGCAGCAGCAGCGCGGCCTGCACGGCCGCTTTTTTCCCATGGCTCATCTCATCACCCTTTCCTTTTTCTGGGGCTATCATAGCACAGCGCAGTTAAATTCCTTGTTAAGAACGAAAATTTAACACAAACCTTATCTGTCTCTGCTATAATAGCCACAGAAGAATCACAATGCAAGTATAAGGAGGGCTTTTATGCACCTTTTAATTGTAGAGGACGAGCGCGCCCTGTGCGATACCATCGCCCGCAGTCTGCGGCGCTCGGCATACAGTGTGGACTGCTGCTTCGACGGTGAAGCGGCGCTGGAGCTATTACAAGCGGAGCGGTACGATCTGGTGCTGCTGGATCTGAACCTGCCGAAAAAGGACGGCATGGCGGTGCTGCGGACGCTGCGGCAGACGGACAGGGAGACGCCGGTGCTGATCCTCTCCGCCCGCAGCGAGGTAGCGGACAAGGTGGAGGGACTGGACGCCGGCGCCAACGACTATCTGGCAAAGCCCTTCCATCTGGCGGAGCTGGAGGCCCGCATCCGCAGTCTGACCCTGCGGCAGTTCACCCAGCAGGACGTGCTGCTCACCTGCGGCAGCCTGACCTTCGACACCCGCGCCCGGACGGCCTGCGCCGGCGGGCAGGCGCTGACCCTCACCCGGAAGGAGACGGGTATTCTGGAGTACCTGATGCTCCATCAGGGCCGCCCCGTCAGTCAGGAGGAGCTGATGGAGCACGTCTGGGACAACAGCGTGGACAGCTTCAGCAACTCCATCCGCGTGCATATCTCCGCACTGCGGAAGAAGCTGCGCACCGCGCTGGGCTATGACCCCATCTGCAACCGCATCGGCGAGGGGTATCTGCTGGGAGGTGCGGCACAATGAAAAGGCTGTCTCTCCAGTGGCGTATCACGCTGATGACCGCCCTGCTCATCGGCGTCACCTGCGTGGCCATGAATTATCTGCTGGGCTGCTCCGGGCGGCACTACATGGACTCCATCGGCACTTCTATCCAGTTCTCCGGCGACGCCGCCGGGGGCGAGCCGGCCTTCTTCGACCCGGCGCTGGAGGAGGACGATCAGGAGCTGACCATCATCATCCACGGCGCGCAGGCATCCTTCATCACCACCAACTGGTACATCACCGCCGCGGTGATGGTGCTGGGCGGCGTGCTGGCGTACTTCGTCAGCGGTCACGCCCTCAAGCCCCTGCACTCCTTTGCCGCCCAGGTGGAGAAGGTGGAGCCCAACAACCTGACCGACATGAAGATCACCGAGGAGGTGCTGCCAGAGTTCCGGCAGTTCAGCCGCTCCTTTAATCAGATGCTGGATCGGCTGGACGAGGGCTTCACCGCCCAGCGGCAGTTCACCGGCAACGCCGCCCACGAGCTGCGCACGCCGCTGGCGCTGATGCAGGCGCGCATCGAGCTGTTCGCCGCCGAGCATCCGTCTATGCCGCCGGAGACGGCGGAGTTCCTGACCCTGCTGCGGGAGCAGACGGAGCGCCTGACCCAGATGACAAAGACGCTGCTGGAGATGAGCGCCCTGCAAAGCGTGCCACGGAACGACCGCATCCAGCTCGCCCCCATGATGGAGGAGATCCTCACCGACCTTGCACCGCTGGCGGAGAAAAACGGCATTACGCTGACCTGCGGCGGCGACGGCGCCATGACCGGCAGCGACGGGCTGCTCTACCGGCTGCTGTTCAACCTGACCGAGAACGCCATCAAGTACAACCACCCCGGCGGCACGGTGCGCCTCACCGTACAGAAGGAGGCGGCGCGGCTGGTCATCCGCGTCTCGGACACCGGCTGCGGCATACCGGAGTCGTACCGGGAAAGCATCTTCCAGCCCTTCTTCCGGGTGGACAAATCCCGCAGCAGAGAGTACGGCGGCGTGGGGCTGGGGCTGTCGCTGGTATGGGCCATCGCCGAGCTACACGGCGGCAGCGTCTGCGTGGAGGACAGCTCGGAGGCGGGGACGACCATTGCGGTGCAGCTTCCGGTGCAGTGACCCGCCCCATTCTTCCACAGGGCGGCATATCCACCGACGCAAAAGCGCCGGGGAGCTTCAAAGCTCCCCGGCGCTTCTTTCGTTTTTTCTATGCTGTCGTACCGGTCTGACGAACCCACGCCGCCATATCCCGCAGGCTCTCCTCCAGCGGACGCGGCGCGTAGTCGAAGGCCTCCGCTGCCGCGGCGCGGCTGAAGCAGCCGTTGGACGCCAACACCTCCACCGAGTAGGGGGTGAAGAACAGCGGGAGACGCCGCTTCAGGCAATACCGCTCGTAGCAGGGCGCCGCCAGCCGTGCCATCCACAGTGGCAGGCACAGCGGCTTTCCGGAGATACCCGCAGCCTGTCCCACACATTGCAGGATATGGGGGATGGTCATGTATTCGCCGGACAGGATATAGCCCTTCCCGGCGGTGCCGCGGGCCGCGCAGTCCAGCACGCCCTGCGCCACATCCCGCACGTCCACAAAGTCGTAGCCGCCGTTGACGGCGAGTGGGAGTTTCCCCGTCATAAACGCCCGCACCATGGAGGTGAAGCTGCCGCCCAGCACATCACCCGGCCCGATAAGGCCGGAGGGAAAGACCACGCTGGCGTTCAGTCCCTCCTGCGCCGCTTGCAGGACGTGGGCGGTAGCGGTCGCCTTGGTTTTCGCGTAGTCGCCCCGCACCAGCTCCGGGGAGAACGTGCATTGCTCCGTGATGACCGTCCCCTTGGGCTGCTCCGGGATGGCATGGACAGAGCTTACATGAACCAGCCGCCCTACGCCGTGCTCCCGGCACAGCGCCACGATGTTCCGCGTCCCCTCTACGTTGACCTGATAGATCCGCTGCCCCGGACGGGACGCCACGGAGATGATCCCCGCACAGTGCAGCACGCAGGTGTTTTCACCGGCGCCCGCGAAGAACGCGGCCAGAGAGTCCCTTTCGCTCACATCTCCCTCCACCGTGTCCGCCTCCGGCGGCAGCAGCTTGGTGCAGGGGTCGCCATGCAGCACCAGCGCCCGCACGCTGCTTCCCCGCCGCACCAGCTCCTCCACGATCGTCCGGCCGAGGAAGCCGGTAGCACCGGTCACCAAATACATATCAAACATACGCTTCACCTCCCGAAGCTCCTCTGTGCAGACGGTGACAGCCCTCCGCGCCGCCCGTGACCGCGTCTTCCGCCGTCCTTGCCAGGCGCACAAACGTCCACCATCTTTTAAGGATATTATAGCAGACGCAGAGGGAATAACAAGCGCATTTGAAGAATTGTCTGTAAACAAACCGTGAAAAAATGCCCCCACCCTTTTCTGTGCGGGCAGCGGCCTTCTCCTTATTTCGTTATACGCGGCGGCAGCCGTCGGCCTTCCCATACAATGCAATAACCCTTGATCGCTTCCGTGTCTTGCGATCAAGGGTTATTGACCCCTCTTGGGCTCGGTCATCTTTGGCTACCTCTCGTTTCTGCAGACTCATGGCATCTGCCGCCGTCTCTGGTTTCACTCTCGCTCTATCTTGAAACACCGCTGTTGCGGTGGACCACCGGTCTGAATGGACCGCCATTAGAGAGTGCCGAACATTCTGGGGATGCCATCTTCCCTTTACTCCGTTGGTAAAGGGGAACGCTTCAGGTCATTGGAGCCACCTCTTTCTGTTTCTCTTGGGGTACTTTCAGTATAGCAGATTTTACCCGTTTTACAATCCACAAAACCCACGAAATTCGCCGCTTTTGTTTGTATAATGCTTCAAAAAAACATAATTTGCGCACTTTTGCATTGACTCACAGCTGATTCCGCGGTATACTGATATTGTTGTGAGGCTTTCAGCAGGGCAGACGGGTAAACCGTCCGCCCTGCTTTTGCTGTCTTGTGGCGAGCCCTCGTCGTTCCCACGAAATACGGGGGTATTTTTTGGAGAAAGCCACAATATCTTGTGTCTTGTCTTGACACCGGCCATACCGCATTGTATACTGGGTGTAGTTTACGGTGTCTGAAAGGAGCGGATCTCCATGAAAATAGGCGGGCTGCGGCAGCTTTCGCTGCTGGACTTCCCCGGTCGGGTCGCCTGCACGGTGTTCCTCTCTGGATGCAACCTGCGCTGTCCCTACTGCCATAACCCCTCCCTCGTGCTGCCGTCGGACGAGCCGGAGGCTCTCTCGCAGCAGGCGCTGCTGGCCTTTCTGGACACGCGGCGCGGCAAGCTGGACGGCGTGTGTATCTCCGGCGGCGAGCCGACGCTCCACAAGGAGCTGCCCCAGCTGCTCCGTTGTATCCGGGAGCGAGGCTTTCTCACCAAGCTGGACACCAACGGCACAAATCCCGCCATGCTGGCGGCGCTTTTGCGGGAGGGGCTGCTGGACTATGTGGCCATGGACATCAAAAACGCCCCCGCGCTGTACGCGCAGACCTGCGGCGGCATCGACCGTCTGGCGCAGGTACGGGAAAGCGCGGCGCTGCTGCTGGGCGGCAACGTGGATTACGAGTTCCGCACCACCGTCTGTGCGCCGCTGCACACGCCGGAGGCCATGGTCGAGATCGGTCAATGGCTGCAAGGCGCCAAGCGGTACTTTCTCCAGCCCTTCGTCGACCCCGGCGCGCTGCTGGGCAGCGGCGTCACCTCTCTGTCCCATGAGGCTGTTTCCGCGCTGCGATGCAGCGTTTTGCCATACATCCCCTCCACGCAGATACGCGGAGAATAATGCTATAAAGGAGACACGACCATGTATCAAGTGATAAAAAGAGACGGCCACGCCGCCGAATTCAACATCAGCCGCATCTCCAGCGCCATCATGAAGGCCTTTGACGCCACCGGCATCCCCTACAATTCGGATGTGATCGATCTGCTGTCCTTGCAGGTCACGGCGGACTATGCCGGGAAGATCAGGGACGACCGGATCGGTGTGGAGACCATTCAGGACAGTGTGGAGGCCGTTTTGCAGCGGGCGGGCTACGCGGAGGTGGCCAAGGCCTATATCCTCTACCGCAAGAACCGGGAAAAGCTGCGGAATATGAGCTCCACCATTCTGGACTACAAGGGTCTGGTGGACGGCTACCTGAAGGTGTCCGACTGGCGCGTGAAGGAGAACTCCACCGTCACCTACTCCGTGGGCGGCCTGATCTTGTCCAACTCCGGCGCCATCACCGCCAACTACTGGCTCAGTGAGATCTACGATGAGGAGATCGGCGACGCCCACCGCAACGCGGACATCCACATCCATGACCTGTCCATGCTCACCGGCTACTGCGCCGGCTGGAGCCTGAAGCAGCTCATTCAGGAGGGTCTGGGCGGCATCCCCGGCAAGATCACCAGCGCCCCCGCCAAGCATCTGGCCACCCTGTGCAACCAGATGGTGAACTTCCTGGGCATCATGCAGAACGAGTGGGCGGGCGCACAGGCCTTCTCCAGCTTCGATACCTACCTCGCCCCCTTCGTCCGCACGGACAAGCTGGACTTTGAGGAGGTCAAGCACTGCATCGAGAGCTTTGTCTACGGTGTCAACACCCCCAGCCGCTGGGGTACGCAGGCGCCCTTCTCCAACATCACGCTGGACTGGACCGTTCCCGCCGACTTAGCCGACCAGCCCTGCATCGTAGGCGGCAAGGCCATGGACTTTACCTATGGCGACTGCCAGGCGGAGATGGACATGGTCAACCGGGCGTTCATCGAGGTCATGATCGAGGGCGACGCCAACGGCCGCGGCTTCCAGTACCCCATCCCCACCTACTCCATCACCAAGGACTTCGACTGGGGCGAGACGGAGAACAACCGCCTGCTCTTTGAGATGACCGCCAAATTCGGCACGCCCTACTTCTCCAACTACATCAACTCCGACATGGAGCCCAGCGACGTCCGCTCCATGTGCTGCCGTCTGCGGCTGGACCTGCGGGAGCTGCGGAAAAAGAGCGGCGGCTTCTTCGGCAGCGGCGAGTCCACCGGCTCGGTGGGCGTGGTGACCATCAACCTGCCCCGTATCGCCTACCTCTCCCGGAATGAGGCGGAGTTCTTCTCCCGCCTTGACCACATGATGGATGTGGCGGCGCGGAGCCTGAAGATCAAGCGCACCACCATCGGCCGCTTGATGGACGAGGGGCTGTACCCCTACACCAAGCGGTATCTGGGCAGCTTCGACAACCACTTCTCCACCATCGGTCTGGTGGGCATGAACGAGGCCGGTCTGAACGCCGCGTGGCTGCGGAAGGATCTGACCCACGAGGAGACGCAGGATTTCGCCGTCCGCGTCCTCAACCATATGCGTGAGCGGCTCAGCGACTATCAGGAGCAGTACGGCGACCTCTACAATCTGGAGGCCACCCCCGCCGAGTCCACCTCCTACCGTCTGGCCAAGCACGACAAGCAGCGCTATCCCGACATCGTCACCGCCCACGAGGGCGCAACGCCCTACTACACCAACTCCAGCCACCTGCCGGTGGGCTATACGGAGGACATTTTCGCGGCGCTGGACGTGCAGGACAAGCTCCAGACGCTGTATACCAGCGGCACGGTGTTCCACGCCTTCCTGGGCGAAAAGCTGCCCAGCTGGCAGTCCGCCGCCGCGCTGGTGCGCAAGATCGCGGAGAACTACGAGCTGCCCTACTACACCATCTCCCCCACCTACTCCGTCTGCGCCGACCACGGCTATCTGGCGGGCGAGCATTTCACCTGCCCGGTGTGCGGCAAAAAAGCGGAGGTGTACAGCCGTATCACCGGCTACTACCGCCCGGTGCAGAACTGGAACGACGGTAAGAGTCAGGAGTACAAGGATCGCCGGACATATCAGGTAGGCGGCGGCGCGCAGAGCACGGCAGCCCCCTGCCCGGCGGAGACCCCGGCACAGCCGGCGTCCGCCTGCACCGCCGACGCCCCCTGTACCCTGTTCGTCACCGCCACCTGCCCCAACTGCCGGGTCGTAAAGCCCCTGCTGCAGCGGGCGGGCATCGCCTACGAGGAGTGGGATGTGGCACAGCATCAGGAGGAAGCCGCGGCGCTGGGGCTGACGCAAGCGCCCACACTGGTGGTGCATAGCGACCCGCCGGTGCTGTACGCGGGTGTGGCCCGTATCCGGGAGTTCCTGAAGAACACCGCGCAGTAACCCACAGCAATAAGCAGGAGCCGTCATTCGGGAACGAATGACGGCTCCTGCTTTTTATATGGGTGGTTTTTTACGCCGCGCCCGCCGGTCAGAGAAGGGCGGGGCGCTGGGAAAGCAGCACCATCAGCAGATTGCAGACCACAAAGGCGATGACTGCAATGAGCACCGCGATTCCTGCACGCAGCCTTTTCCCTCTCCGCTTTTGTATCAGCGCGGCGCAGGCGATGCCGATGCCGGCGACCAGCAGCGAGATGCCCAGCATCTGCCAGAGCCATGATACCTCCAGTAATCCTCTCATGTCCATCCTCCGTTCCTTCGCGTTTTATTTCCGTTCCAGCACATGGACGTTCAGGTGGTCGTAGGTCATTTCCACACCGTGGGCGGCAAAGGCGGTGCGCAGATTCTCGTTCAGGGCGTAGTAGACATCCCAGTAGTCCTTGGTCTCCGCCCAGCACCGCACACTGTATTCGATGGCGCTGCTGCCGTAGTCGGTGAGGTAGACGCTGGGCGCCGGCTCCGTCAATACATTCGGCGTGGCGGCTACCGCCTCCAGACAGGCGGCCTTCACCACCTCTGTGGGCGCGTCGTAGGACGCCGTCACCGTGCGCACCACACGGCGGCGACCCATGGCGGTATAGTTGACGATACGGGAGGAGGACAGTTCCTTGTTGGGCTGCATGATGACCTGGCCGTTGACTGCCTCTATTTTCGTGTGGTTCAGCGTGATCTCCCGCACCACGCCCGACGTACCGGCCACCTCGATCTCGTCGCCGATATTGAAAGGATGGGACGACAGGATCACCAGACCGCCTGCCACGTTGCCCAGAATATCCTCCGCCGCCAGCGTAACGCCCAATGTCAGCACCGACACCAGCGCCGTCAGGGACGAGGTGTTCAGCCCCAATGCCTCCGCCGTGATGATGCCGGACAGCGTGTAGAAAACCACCTTGAGCGCTGTCAGGATGATCTGCCGCAGCCGTGCTGTCAGCTTCTTGCTGCGGTCCAGAAGCCTTTTCGCCAGCTTCAGCAGCAGCCGCGCCGCCACCAGACAGACCAGCAGCGTCAGCAGCGCCGACAGAATGCGGCTCAGGCTGTACCCGCCCAGCGTGGTCTGCAAGATCTTTGTAAGCCCCTCCATGGCACGTCTCCTTTCGTTTACTAACATCAGTATACCAAACCGCCCCGCGATTTGCAATTCCCGTCGCCGCGAAAAAAAGAGAGTCGGTGCAGCTTGGCTGCACCGACTCTCTTTTCGCTCGTTTACTCGATCTCGAAGTCGTCTGTCTCGATGACATCCGGCCGCTGGTGATCCACCACCTTCACGGCGCACAGCGCCACACTGAGGTTCAGCGCGCCATCCAGCAGCAGCGACGCGCCCATCAGCATCACCATGACCCGTGCGCCCTCCGCCGGGCGCAGCACCAGCAGCAACCCGATCACGCCGGTCAGCACCGCCAGCAGCAGTACCAGCCACCACCGGCTGATGCCGAAGCGCTTGGCCTCCACCGCCACCTGGATCTTAAACAGGCCGTCCGCCAGCACCGGGATGCCGAACATAACGCACAGGAATGTCATGGCCTCGCCGGGATGGCACAGCGTGATGATCCCCACGGCGATGAGCAGGATGCCGAACGCCAGATCGTACTGAAATGCCAGCCGGAACAGATCCTTGGAGAAATAGCCGCCCAGCTTGATGGCGCCGCAGATCACCATGCCGATGCCCAGCGCCCTGCCGATCCACGGCACGCACCGCTCCGCTGTGATGAGCAGCACCACGCCCAGCACACAGAACAGTGCCGATACCACGATATACCCCGTTTTCACCGCCCATAAGGGACCGGTAGACCTCACATTACGCATACACCCGCGTCTCCCTTCCACGCCGCAGCGTCTTTTATCTTCCGTATCATAGCGCAGCGGGGCGCAGGGCGGTACAGGCAGAAAAAACAGATGCCCGAAATCCGGACACCTGTCTGTATGCGTCTGGTTTTCAGACATTTTTGTCGGTTTGTCTACCGCGCTTACGCCTGCCCGTTGCTGTGGGCCACGATCAGCTCCGGCACACCGCGGCACAGCTGGATCATCCGCTGCAGGTCGGCAAAGGACTCCTCCTTCATGCCGCCGCTGACCCAGTCGATCCACACGCCGAACAGCTGGCACTTCATGAACTGCACCACCACCCGCCGGTCATCCTCCGTAATGGCGGTGTTGGCAAACGCCGTGGCGATATAGGTCTTGACCACATACTCGCACAGCCGCATGGTGTCCTGCAAGAACATATCCCGGTTGGAGGAGTTGAAGATGTGCATGACAGCCCGGCGGTTCTCCCGCGCCGTGTGGAACGCCACGGAAAAGCACTCCTCCACGGAGGAGATGGTGGGATACTGGCGGATGAGCTGATCCGTCTGCTCCGTCACGATCTCGCCCAGCAGAGAGGGGATGTCCTGAAAATGGTAGTAGAAGGAGTTTCGGTTGATGCCGCAGTCCTCCACGATATCGCGGACGCTGATCTTATTCAGCGGTTTCTGGCTCAGCAGCTTCATAAACGACGCCTTGATGGCCTGTTTCGTAAAATTCGCCATGGTACTCCTCCTGTTTTCTGTGGTAAAAAGCCCGCCCTACGGCTGTTCGCCGAGGGCGGGCCGTATGTAGTCCCTTTTATTTGGCGCTCAGGTACTCGTCAATGGACTTGGCGCCCAGCTTGCCGGCGCCCATGGCCAGGATGACGGTGGCCGCGCCGGTCACGGCGTCGCCGCCGGCGTACACCGCCTGGCGGGAGGTGAGGCCCTCCTCGTTGACGATGATGCCGCCCTTCCTGTTGACCTCCAAGCCCTTGGTGGTGGACTTGATGAGGGGGTTGGGGCTGGTGCCCAGCGACATGATGACGGCGTCCACGGGCAGATCGAACTCGCTGCCCTTCTTCTCCACGGGGCGGCGGCGGCCGGAGGCGTCCGGCTCACCCAGCTCCATCTCGATGCAGGTCATGGACTTCACGCAGTCCTGCTCGTCGCCGTTGATCTGCACGGGGTTGTTCAGCGTCTTGAAGATGACGCCCTCCTCGATGGCGTGCTCCACCTCCTCGTGACGGGCGGGCAGCTCCTCCATGCCGCGGCGGTACACCACGTACACCTCGGCGCCCAGCCGCTTGGAGCAGCGGGCGGCATCCATGGCCACGTTGCCGCCGCCGACGACGGCCACGGTCTTGCTCTTCAGATCCATGATGGGCGTGTCACTGTCGGGCAGGTACGCCTTCATCAGGTTGATACGGGTCAGGAACTCGTTGGCGGAATAGACGCCCTTCAGGTTCTCGCCGGGGATGTTCATGAACATGGGCAGACCGGCGCCGGAGCCGATAAACACGGCCTCGAAGCAGTTCTCCTCCATAAGCTCGTCGATGGTGATGGTGCGGCCCACCACGGTGTTGGTCTCCACCTTCACGCCCATGGCCTTCAGACCGTCCACTTCCTTCTGGACGATGGCCTTGGGCAGACGGAACTCGGGGATGCCGTACACCAGCACGCCGCCGGCCAGATGCAGCGCCTCGAACACCGTGACCTCATAGCCCTTCTTGGCGAGGTCGCCGGCGCAGGTCAGACCTGCGGGGCCGGAGCCGATGACGGCCACCTTATGGCCGTTGGAGGCGGGCTTGGCGGGCGTCTCGGTGCTGTGGGCGTTGTGCCAGTCGGCCACAAAGCGCTCCAGACGGCCGATGCCCACGGGATCGCCCTTCTTGCCGCGGACACAGTGCATCTCGCACTGGCTCTCCTGCGGGCAAACGCGGCCGCAGACGGCGGGCAGGGAGCTGGTCTGGTGGATCACCTGATAGGCGCCCTCATAGTCCTTCTCCACGATCTTCTGAATAAACTCGGGAATACGTACGTTGACGGGGCAGCCGTCCACGCAGGGATGGTTCTTGCAGTTCAGGCAGCGGGCGGCCTCGTCCAGCGCCTGCTCCTCGGTGTAGCCCAACGCTACCTCCAGGAAGTTCTTGTTGCGGACCTGCGGGTCCTGAGAAGGCATCTCGTTCTTATCCAAACGCATATTGATCTTGGCAGCCATCTTACTTTACCTCCTGCTTGAACAGATTGCAGACTTCCTCGTGCTTATGCACCTCAAAGTCGTGGTACATCTGGTTGCGCTTTACGGCCAGATCCCAGTCCACCTTGTGACCATCGAAGTCGGGGCCGTCCACGCAGGCGAACTTGGTCTCGCCGCCCACGGTCAGGCGGCAGCCGCCGCACATGCCGGTGCCGTCGATCATGATGGGGCTCATGGACACGGTGGTAGGCACGCCGTAGGGCTCGGTGGTCTTGCAGACGAACTTCATCATGACCATGGGGCCGATGGCGAAGATCTCGTCATACTGGTTGCCGTCGTCCAGCAGCTGCTTCAGCGCTTCGGTGACCAGACCCTTCTGGCCGTAAGAGCCGTCGTCGGTGCAGACCTTCAGCACGGAGGAGACAGCCTTGAACTTGTCCTCCAGAATGACCACGTCCTTGCTCTTGAAGCCCACCACGGCGTGGACCTCAGCGCCGCAGTCGTGGAATTTCTTCAGCACGGGGTAGGCGATGGCACAGCCCACGCCGCCGCCGACGACGCAGACCTTTTTCTTGCCCTCCGTCTCGGTGGGGCGGCCCAAGGGGCCGACAAAATCATGCAGGCACTCGCCCTGCTGCTTGTGACTCAGCTTCTCGGTGGTGGCGCCGACGGTCTGGACGATGATGGTCACCGTACCCTTTTCCCGGTCGTAGTCATGGATCGTAATGGGGATACGCTCACCCTTTTCGTCCACACGCAGGATGATGAACTGGCCCGGCTCCGCCTTTCTGGCGACCATGGGCGCTTCGATCTCGTACAGGATCACGGTGGGCTTCAGCGCTTCTTTTCTAACGATGCGGTACATACATCACGGCTCCTTCTCATTATAGTCTGGCATCCGCCATTGTGTCATGGGCGCGGTACGCCCGTTCTCCGTTTTATTGTAGCACCAATGGGCAGGCCCGTCAATCTTCACTTGCGTCAAGCAGCCGCTTAAATCACCTGACGCAGCAGCACCCGGCGGCCCTGAATATCCACCAGCTTCTCGTCCCGCATTTTCTTCAGCTCCCGCATCATGGCGCTGCGGTCTGTGGAGATATAGTCCGCCAGTGCGCTGAGGGAAAAGGGCAGGGAGAACTCTCCGCCCCGGCTCTTGGCGGCCAGCAGCGAGAAATAGCACAGCAGCTTGTCCCGGATGCTCCGGCGGCTCAGCACCTCCACCCGCTCGTAGAGGGAGGTGGCCTTCTCCGCCACCAGCTGGAACATATTCTCCACCACCTGTGTGTGGTGGGCGCAGGCATTCTCGCACCGCTTCGTCACCTGATCCGCCGCCATGAGCCATACGCGGCATGGCTCCTCCGCCACCACGGTGATGCTGTCTCCGGCCACGTTCTCGAACATCAGCATCTCGCCGAAAACGCCGCCGCGCTCCAGCCGCTCCAGGATCGTCCGGCTGCCCTGATGGTCGATGCGCTCGATGACGGCGGCGCCCTGCGTCAGAACGCCTACCATGTTGCGTCCCTCGGAAAAGTCGTAGATGACCTCGCCGGCGCGGAAGCTGTACTCCCGCATCGCAAAGCAGGTACGCATGGCCTGCTGGGATTCCTCACTGACATCCCGGAACAACGGGGATACGCCGATCTCCATACCTTACGCCTCCCTGCACAGCCGGCAGTCACGCCGCTTGCCGATGATGTTGTACACCTCGAAATTGCAGGCAAAGCCCAGCACCAGCCCCGCCAGCACGTCGATGATGGCGTGCTGCTTGATGAACATGGTGGAGGCGATGACCGCCAGACCGTAAAGCCCGGTACCCCAGCGCCACGTCCACTTTTTCAGCCGCTTGGAATGCCAGATGGCGAACCATGCGTCGATGACGCCCACCACATGGACGCTGGGAAACACGTTGGTGTTGGTGTCCAGCGAGTAGGTGTAGGCCACCAGATCGCAGAAGATGTTGTCCCGGGGCATCACGGCGGGCCGCAGATCCTGTCCGTTGGGGATCAGCGCGCAGATCAGGGTGCTGATGAGGAATGTCGCCATGATGCTCCACATATACCGGCGGAAGCCCTCGCCGTCGCAGAGGATCAGGTGGAGACCCAGCACGAACAGCAGCGGGCCCCAGCTGGCGTAGATCGGGGCAAACCCCTCCAGAAACGGGATCTTGTAGTCGATGGGCAGTTGGGTGGCCCAGTAGTTATCGGTGATGAAATGCTCGATGGTAAAGAACAGCGCCAGATACACCGGCAGGAACAGCCCCCACCAGACATACGGACGGTCGTGGATGAATTCTTTGATACGCTGCATAACTACCTCCGTTGGTCTCTGAAAAGAATATCCTGCATTGTAGCAAATGCCTCCGCCGGGAGCAAGTACTTTGTTGTAATTGTCACAATAATTTTACAACTCCGTCATTTCACCGGAAGTGTGTGACAGGCTTGCTATCCGCGCGGCGGTATAGTATACTTATCGCAATATACTGGCAGTTTGTGCCGAAATAAGGAGGAACTCCCCCATGGAGATCAAAAAGCGTGAAGACATTCCGGAAAACCGCCAGGTGCGTCTGACGGTGGCCGTGGACCGCGGCACATGGCAGGAGGCGCTGATGCACTGCTACAACGGCATCAAGGCCCTGTGTCCCGTGGAGGGCGAGCCTACCCGTGAGAAGATCGAGGCCGTCTACGGCAGCGACTTCCTCTATCAGGAGGCCGTAAACGAGACCTACCCGCAGGCGCTGGTGGAGGCCATCGGCCGGGAAGATATCGCCATCGCCGGTACCCCCACCCTGACGGTGGAGGAGATCGGCCCCGACGGGTATGTCTTTACCGCCCTCATCGACCTGTACCCCGAGGTGAAGCTGGGGCAGTACAAGGGTCTCAGCGCCGTGTATCCTCAGGCCGAGCTGTCCGAGGAGGACACCCAGGCCGCGCTGGAGGAGTACGCCCGCGCCCATCTGGATGTGACGCACCCCGACCGCGCCGCCATGGGCGATGAGGTGGTGCTGGACTTCGAGGGCTTTGTGGACGGCGTGGCCTTTGAGAGCGGCAAGGGGGAGAGCTATCCCCTGCTGCTGGGCAGCGGCTACTTTATCCCCGGCTTTGAGGAGCAGGTGGCAGGCGCCTGTGTGAACGAGGAGCGGGATGTACACGTCACCTTCCCCACCGCCTACACGCCGGAGCTGGCCGGCAAGGACGCCACCTTCCGCATCAAGGTACACGAGATCACCCGCCGCTCCATGCCCACGCTGGACGACGCATTTGCCAAGGCGCAGGGCTTTGAGGAGCTGTCCCAGCTGCGCCGCGCCGTGATGGAGCAGGCGGTGGCGAAGAAGCAGAAGGAGGCCGCCGAGCAGTTCGCCAACGACCTGATCGCACAGGTGCTGGACGGCATGGAGGTGCAGCTGCCTGACGCCATGGTGGAAAACCAGCTGGACGGTCTGATCCAGGAGCTGCGCGGCCACCTGCAAAGCCAGAACGTGGAGCTGGAGCAGTATCTGGAGGCCAGCGGCGCGTCCATGGAGGAGCTGCGCGCCCACGCCCGGGAGCAGGCCGTCTCCGCCGCCCGCTTTGAGCTGGCCATGACGGAGATCGCCCGTCTGGAGGGCATCGACGTGACCGACGCGGAGGTGGAGCAGAAGTACAATGAGCTGTCCGCCCAGTATCAGCTCTCCGCCGATCTGCTGCGCCAGCAGCTGCCGCCCATGCGTCTGCGCCACGACCTGAAGCTGGCCCGGGCGCAGGCCGTCATCGTGGACACCGCCCGCCGCAAATAAGCTGACCTATACACCAAAAGGGAGCCACAGGCTGCACAGCCTGCGGCTCCCTTTTTCGTATGGTTTTTACGACGCCCGGTTCACCGCGCCGAAGTACCAGCCGCCCAGTCCGTCGGACACGGCGCCCAGCACCTTATCCCGGATCACATAGGGCATTGTCCGGCTGTACAGCGGGATGATGTTGCTGTTCTCCAGCAGCAGCTGCTCCGCATCCTTCAGATAGGCGTCCCGCACCTCCGGCGAGCTGCTGCCCGCCGCGATCTGCATCAGGATGTCGTAGGCGTTGAGGTACTGCATCCCGTAGTTCCGCATATCGCTGCTGCGCCACGGATCCAGATAGGCCGATGCATCGTTGTAGGAGGCGGTCATCTCCATCAGCGCCAGCACAAATTCGCCGCTGCTCAGCCGCGCCTTCATCTCATTGCGCTCCACGCCCTTTAGCTGCACCTTGACGCCCAGCTTGTTCTCCCACGTCTTCTGGAGCTGCTGGGCCACCTGTGCCAGCGCCGAATCGTTGTCGTACAGCAGCGACACCGTGTCCAGCGCGCCCAATGTCGTGGTGTTGGTGAAGCCCGCCTGCCGCAGCAGCGCCAGCGCGCCCTGACACCGCTCCTCATACGTCGCCGGGTCGTTGTCGATCAGCGGGCCGTTGACCGTGCGGAAGTCCTCCCCCGCGTCGGTGCGGACGCCGTAGGGTACCAAGCCCTCCGCCCCGTGGCAGTCCTGTCCCATGGTCTGTGCCGCCGCCTCCCGGTCGATGACCAGACTCAGCGCCCGCCGCAGCTCTGGATGTCCCATACTGGTGGCCATCTGGTTCACCAGCAGGATACCCACGGTGGGGTCACCCTCCCGCGGGGCATCCTCGCCGCCGGCGCCGATGACGATATCCGCCTTACCGGCGCTGGCCTCCGCCTCCTCGCGGTCTTGCAGCATCAGGTCGATGCGATCCTGCCCCAGACGCTTCGCGTCGTAGTAGGTCGACCGTATCCGCAGCGTCAGGCGCGTTGCATCGCTCCATGCGCCGCTGCGCTCATAGGGGCCGTTGCCCGCAAACCACAGGCTGCTGCTGGCCCAATCATCGTGGGCCGTGACCGCCTTCTCCTGCACCGGCATGGTGGCTGTCGCCGTGCAGACGCTGTCGATAAAGTAGGAGCAGCAGCCGTTGAGCGTCACCACCAGCGTGTGGTCATCCGGCGCCGTCACCGCCAGCGCCGACGTGTCGCCCAGTATCGCCTTCTCGTACCCCGCCACCATGGACAGGGCGTCCGCGTTGGGGCTGTCCGTCTCCGGATCCACCAGCCGCCGCCACGCATACACGAAGTCGTGGGCGGTCACGGCGCTGCCGTCCGTCCACTTGGCGTCCGTCCGCAGTTGGAACGTATAGGTCACGGAGCCGTCCGCCGCCGTCTCCTGCGTGTAGCTGCGCGCCACGGCGTGTACCGCCGTGCCGTCCGGCCCGAGCTTCATCAGATTTTCAAATACATGCCGCACCACCGTGCGCTCCGCCGCCGTGGTCGCCATGGCCGGGTCGATGGTACGCACCGCGCCGGTCATGACCACAGACAGTCGTTTTTCATCGTTGGGATCTTCGCCGCAGGCCGCCAGCAGCAGTGTCATGCACAGCGCCAGCAGCAGCGCCGCCATTCGCTTCCAGATCTTCATAAGGCCACTCCTCCGTGGGGTAGATTTTGTGCTATTATATCTGTTTTTGTGCAAAAAGTAAAGCCGCCCGCAGACGGCTTTACACTTTCTTCATTTTACCAGCAGCTGGGCGATCTGCACGGCGTTGGTGGCGGCGCCCTTACGCACCTGATCGCCGCAGCACCAGATATTCAGGCCGTTTTCGCTGGTCAGATCGTCCCGGATGCGGCCCACGAACACCAGATCCTGGTCGCTGGTATCCAGCGGCATGGGATAGCGCTTGTTGGCCAGATCGTCCACCAGACGGCACCCCGGCGCCGCCGCGATCAGCTGCCGCGCCCGCTCCACGGAGATCTTCTCCCGCGTCCGCACCACAAGAGATACGCTGTGGCTGCGCACCACCGGTACCCGGACACAGGTGCAGCTCACCTTCAGCTCCGGCAGGTGCATGATCTTCCGTCCCTCATTTTGCAGCTTCATCTCCTCGGAGGTGTAGCCGTCAAACGCCTCGCCGCCGATCTGCGGGATGACGTTGTAGGCGATCTGGTACTGGAACACCTTGGGCTCGATCTGCTGTCCCAGCCCCAGCGCCTCCACCTCGTTCATCAGCTCGATGGGGCCGCCTGCGCCTGCGCCGGACACCGCCTGATAGCTGGAGGCAACGATGCTCTCGATGGGACTGTCCTGATTCAGGGCGTTGATGGCCACCAGCGACACGATGGTGGTGCAGTTGGGGTTGGCGATGATGCCCTTGTGCTTTTTCACGTCCTCCGGGTTGATCTCCGGCACCACCAGCGGCACATCGGGATCCATGCGGAAGGCGCTGGAGTTGTCCACGAACACGGCGCCTGCGCGGACGATGGCCGGGGCGAACCGCTTGGCGATATCGTTCTCCGCCGCGCCCAGCACGATGTCCATCCCCGCAAAGGCCTCGTCACAGGCCAGCTCCACGGTGATATCCCGTCCCTTCCACGGCAGCACCTCTCCCGCCGAGCGCGCCGACGCCAGCAGGTGCAGCTCCGACACGGGGAAGTCCCGCTCCGCCAGCACCTTCATCATCTCGCGGCCCACCGCGCCGGTGGCCCCCAGGATCGCTACTTTATACTGTTTCATGGATATATCCTCCTTATTTCACAAAGCTGTCGTACAGGACGCGGATGGCTCTCTCAAAGTCCTGTCCGTCCACGCCCACGATGATATTCAGTTCCTCCGGCCCCTGGGTGATCATGCGGATATTGATGCCGTTTTCGCCCAGCTTACCGAAGATCTTGCCGGAGGAGCCGGGCTGGAACGCCATCTTCCGGCCTACTGCCGCCACGATGGCCATACCGTCGATGATATGCAGGCTGTCGGGCCGTATCTCCTTTTCCACGTCGCCCACGGCCTGATAGAGATAGGGCGCGGCCTTGCCCGTCTCCACCACCAGCGACACACTGTCGATGCCGGAGGGCAGATACTCCACGTTGATGTTGTACCGCTCCAGCACCTCCAGCACGCGGCGGACCGTCCCCGGCTCGGAGGACATCCCGTTTTTCGTCAGGGTGATGACGGTGAAGCCCTTCTTCCCGGCGATGCCGGTGATCATGCTGCCGGAGGCGCGCTCCGTCTCCGACTCGTCAAAGCTCTCCCGGATCATGGTGCCGGGGTGCTCCGGCTGGTTGGTGTTGCGGATATTCAGCGGGATGTTCTTCTCCCGCACCGGCGACACCGTCCCCTCGTGGAGCACCTGCGCCCCGATGTAGCTCAGCTCCCGCAGCTCCGCGTAGGTGATACGCTCGATGGGCTTGGGGTCCTTCACGATCTTGGGGTCGGCCATGAGGAAGCCGGACACGTCCGTCCAGTTCTCGTACACGTCGGCGTCCAGCGCCGCCGCCGCCAGCGCGCCGGTGATGTCGCTGCCGCCCCGGGTAAACGTATGGATGCTGCCGTCGGGCATGGCCCCGTAGAAGCCGGGGATCACCACCCGCCGTCCCGACGCGGCGCGGCGCAGGTTCTCGTAGCTGGTCTCCTGATCCACCGTGCCGTCCAGCCTGAACTTCAGCCACAGGGAGCTGTCCAGAAAGTCGTAGCCCAGATAGTCCGCCATCAGCTCCGCCGCGAAATACTCGCCCCGGGACACCAGCTCATCGGCGCTGATGCCCTCGTCCATCTTTCGCCGCAGAGCGTCGAACTCCGCCTCGATGGGCGTTGCCAGTCCCAGCGCGTCCCGGATGCCCACATAACGGGCGCGGATCATCTCATAAATGGTGTCGCAGCTGACGCCGTACTGCAAATGCGCATGGCACAGATACAGCAGGTCGGTGATCTTGTGGTCGTCTTTATTCCGCTTACCGGCGGCGCTGACCACCACCACGCGGCGGCTGTCGTCCGCCCGCACGATATCCCGCACCTTGGCGAACTGCTTTTCGTCCGCCATGGACGAACCGCCGAATTTCAATACTTTCAACATATTTTTGCCTCTTTACCCTCGTTTTTTGCAGCAGCACTTTTATCGCGGCGACAAAAAAATCTCATTTGTCCGCCATATAAAAACACTTGCTTTTTCGTTGGCGACAGTGTATCATAGCGTCATCAGAAATGCAAGAGTAATTTTGGGAGGACTTTCCTATGCTGTACCATAGCACACGCGACCTCCGCCTCACCGCGCCCTCTACCCGTGCGGTGCTGGAGGGCATCGCCCCCGACGGCGGCCTGTACATCTGCGACCCGGCCAAGCTGGACTTTGACTGGCAGGGCGCGCTGCGGCTGGATACCCTGTCCATGGCCGCAAAAATTCTCTCGGCGCTGCTGCCGGACTTCCCCCACATGGAGGACATCGTCCGCCGCAGCTACGACGGCAAGTTCCCCACCGCCGACCTGACGCCGCTGGTGCCGGTGGGCGATAAATATGTACTGGAGCTGTACCACGGCCCCACCTCCGCCTTTAAGGATGTGGCTCTGTCGGTGCTGCCCAGACTCATCGGCGCGGCGGCCAAGGCTGAGGGTATGGAGGGCGATGTGGTCATTCTCACCGCTACCTCCGGCGACACCGGCAAGGCCGCGCTGGAGGGCTTCCACGATGTAAAGGGTACCCGCATCATCGTGTTCTACCCCTACGGCGGCGTGTCCGCCGTCCAGCAGGCGCAGATGGCCACCCAGACCGGCGACAATGTAAAGGTCTGCGCGGTCCGGGGCAACTTCGACGACGCCCAGACCGGTGTCAAGCAGGTGTTCGCCGCCTGTAAAGGCCGCGACCTCCACGGCGCCATGCTGTCCTCCGCCAACTCCATCAACATCGGGCGCCTTGCGCCGCAGGTGGTGTACTACTTCCGCGCCTACGGCGATCTGGTGAAGGCGGGGCGCATCGCGCTGGGCGACAAGGTGAATTTCGTGGTACCCACCGGCAACTTCGGCGACATTCTGGCTGGCTACTTCGCCAAGGAGCTGGGACTGCCCGTGGGCCGTCTGGTCTGCGCCAGCAACGCCAACGACGTGCTGACGGAGTTCATCGCCACCGGCCGCTATGACCGCCGCCGCCCGTTCTACAAGACCACCTCTCCCTCTATGGATATTCTGGTATCCAGCAATCTGGAGAGGCTGCTGTTCCTGCTGTCCCGCGACCCGAAGTATGTGGCCGGACTGATGGGGCAGCTCAATACGGACGGCGCGTATCAGCTGTCCGATGATCTGCTGGCCAAGCTGCAGCAGGACTTCTCCTGCGGCTGCTGTGACGATCAGGGCGCCGCCGACGTCATCGGCCGCCTGTGGCGGGAGCAGCACTATCTCTGCGATCCCCATACCGCCGTGGCGTGGTCGGTGGCGGAGCAGCTGGAGGACACGCTGCGCGATACCGGCGCGCCCACGGTGGTGCTGTCCACCGCCTCGCCCTACAAGTTCCCCGCCGCGGTGCTGGCCGCGCTGGGGGAGGATGACGGCGAGACCGACGAGTTCGCCATGATGAGCCGCCTGTCCCGGCTGTCCGGCGTCCCCATCCCCGGCAACCTGTCCGGGCTGGAGGGCCGCCCCGTGCTGCATAAGGACGTGATCGACAAGGACGCCATGCTGGACTATGTGCTGGCGGAAGTACTGAAAAAGTGAGAAAGGAGCCGCTTTGATGAATATTGTTTGTTTGGATATGGAGGGCGTTCTCGTCCCCGAGATCTGGATCGCCTTTGCCGAGGAGAGCGGCATTCCCGAGCTGCGCCGCACCACCCGGGATGAGCCGGACTATGACAAGCTCATGCGCTGGCGCATCGAGGTGCTGCGGGAAAAGGGCATGAAATTGCAGCAGATCCAGGACGTCATCGCCAAGATCGACCCCCTCCCCGGCGCAAAGGCGTTTCTGGACGAGCTGCGCCGCGTGACGCAGGTGGTGATCCTCAGCGACACCTTTGACCAGTTCGCCATGCCCCTGATGGAGAAGCTGGGCTACCCCACCCTGCTGTGCAACACGCTGGAGGTGGACGGAGACGGGTACATCGCCCGCCACCGGATGCGCTGCACCCACTCCAAGCTCACCACCGTCAAGGCGCTGCAATCCATCGGCTACGACACCATCGCCAGCGGCGACAGCTACAATGATCTGGATATGATCCTCCACAGCAAGGCGGGCTTTCTGTTCCGCACCACGGACAAGATCAAGGCGGACTATCCCCAGCTCCCCGCCTTCGATAGCTTCGACGACCTGCTGGGCGCTATCAAGGCCGCCCTGTAACGTCTCCTGCAACAAAAAAACAAGTCCTCCGCGCAGAGCGCGGAGGACTTGTTTTTTTGTGTGATCGGTCACTTTTTCTCCGTGGGGGTCACATGGCCGTTTTCATCCACGGTGGCCGGCGTGATCTGGCTGCGGGTGTTGCGGGCGATGTCGTCCAGCCGCATACGGCTGGGGAAATCGCTGAGCAGCGTGTACGCCACGCCGTGCTTTTTGGCGCGGCCCGTCCGGCCGATGCGGTGGACGTAGTACTCGTTCTCCTCCGGCACCTCGTAGTTGAACACGGCGTCCACATCGTCCACGTCGATGCCGCGGCTGGCCACATCCGTTGCCACGAACACCCGGAGCTTTCCGTCGCGGAACCGCTGCATGACCTCCTCCCGCTTGCGCTGGGGGATGTCGCCGTGGATGCACTGGGCGTCCACGCCCCGCATCTGCAAAAACTTGGTGAGCCGCTCGGTGCTGCCCTTGGTGTTGCAGAAGCAGATGACCCGCTCGTAATTCTCGCAGTTCAGGATACGGGCGATGGCGTCTACCTTGCCGTCGGACGGCACCTCCAGCCGGTACTGGAGGATATCGGGCTTATTCTCCTTGGTGGCCTGCACCGTGATCTCCTCCGGGTCGCGCTGGTAGACCCAGGAGATGTCCATGACCTCCCGGGAGATGGTGGCGGAGAACATCCCCAGATTCTTGCGGTTGGGGATCTTGTCCAGAATGCGGGTGACATCGTGGATAAAGCCCATGTCCAGCATCCGGTCGGCCTCGTCCAGCACCACGGTGCTGACGTCCTTGAGCACCACGGTGCGGCGCTTCATGTGGTCGCTGAGCCGTCCCGGTGTGGCCACCACGATCTGGGGGCGGCGCTTCAGGGCGTCGATCTGCTTGCCGATGGGCTGGCCGCCGTACAGGCACACCAGCCGCACGCCCTCGTGGCACACGGCGATGTCCCGCATCTCGTCGGTGATCTGCATGGCAAGCTCCCGGGTGGGGGCGAGGATGACGGCCTGTACCGCCTCGCTCTCCGGGTCGATGCGCTCGATGATGGGGATGCCGAAGGCCATGGTCTTACCGGTGCCGGTAGGGGCCTTGGCGATGACGTCCTTCCCCGCCAGCATGGGCGGGATGCAGCCGGCCTGCACCGGCGTACTGATGGTGTAATGCTTGTTGCGAACGGCGCGCATGGTGGCCTCCGACAGGCCAAAGCTCTCAAACGGTGCGCCCTGTGTCACTTCCATATCCGTGTCCTCGTTTTCATATGATTCCGATGATAGTATACCATATATGTCAAGAGAGGGACTGCGCGGGCAGTCCCTCTCTTTCCGCTTATTTCTTATACGGCACGTGCCAGATGGTATCGGCATACTGGGCAATGGCCCGGTCCGCCGCGAAGATACCGCTGCGGGCGATATTCCGCAGGCTCATGCGGTTCCACGCCGTCCGGTCGCCGTAGGTACGGCACATCCGCTCCTCGGCGTCGCAGTAGGCGGCGAAGTCCGCCAGCACCATATACTGGTCGGCGGGACAATCCCCGCCCATCACCAGACGCTGCCAGATATCCTCGTAGGTCACGCCGTCGCCAAAGCCGGTCTTGAGCTGATCCACCACCCGGCGCAGCACGGGGTCACGCTGGTACAGCAGCTGGGGATCGTAGGTGTGGCGCAGACGGGCCACCTCGTCGGCCTTCAGGCCGAACAGGAACATATTCTCGTCGCCCAGCACCTCGTGCATCTCCACGTTGGCGCCGTCCAGCGTACCCACGGTCAGGGCGCCGTTCATCATGAACTTCATGTTGCCGGTGCCGCTGGCCTCCTTGCCGGCGGTGGAGATCTGCTGGCTCACCTCGCTGGCGGGCATCAGCTTCTCCGCCAGAGAGACGCGGTAATTCTCCAGAAATACCACCTGCAGCTTGTCCTTGCAGATGGGGTCGCGGTCGATCTGGGCGGCCAGCGAGTTGATGAGGTGGATGATGCGCTTGGCCACGGCATAGCCGGGGGCGGCCTTGGCGCCGAACAGGAACGTCTGGGGACGCATCTCCATGTTGGGGTCGTCCTGTAACCGCTGGTAGAGGTAGATGATGTGCAGCACGTTGAGGAGCTGGCGCTTGTACTCGTGGAGCCGCTTCACCTGCACGTCGAAGATGGCGTCGGTGTTCAGCACCACGCCCTGCTGCTTCTTGGCGTAGGCGGCGAAGGCCAGCTTGTTCTGGTGCTTGATCTCCTCCAGCCGCTTCAGCACGGAGGCGTCGTCGGCGTAGGCCTCCAGCTTCTTCAGCTCCTGCGGGTGGGTGAGATAGCAGTCGCCGGCCAGATCGCAGATCAGGCCGTCCAGACCGCGGTTGATCTGGGACACCCAGCGGCGGTGGTCGATGCCGTTGGTGACGTTCTTGAACTTCTCCGGCATCATCTGGCAGGCTTCCTTGAACACGTCCTTACGCAGGATCTCGGAGTGCAGCGCCGACACGCCGTTGACGGCCATAGCCCCCGCCAGACACAGGTTGGCCATGCGGACATGGCCGTCCCAGATGATGGCCAGCTTGGCGGTCTTAGCCGGGTCGTGGAAATAATCCTCCACCTTCTTCTGCCAGCGGTGGGCGATCTCCTGCAGGATCTGCCAGATGCGGGGCAGCAGCGTCTCAAACAGCTGCTGCGGCCAGACCTCCAGTGCCTCGGCCAGCACCGTATGGTTGGTGTAGGCCACGCAGTGGGTGACGATGTTCCACGCCTCGTCCCAGTCGAGACCCGCGTCGTCCACCAGAATACGCATCAGCTCCGGGATCACCAGCGTGGGGTGGGTGTCGTTGATCTGGATGACGTTCTTCTCGTGGAAGTTCTTCAGGGTGCCGTAGACCTCGATATGCTTGCGAGTGATGGACTGCATGGTGGCGGAGACGAAGAAGTACTGCTGCTTCAGCCGCAGGGACTTGCCCTCGTAGTGGTTATCCTCGGGGTACAGCACCTGGCTGATGGCGTCCGCCATGGCACGCTCCTCCGACGCCTGCAAATACTGACCCTGACTGAACAGCTTCATGTCGATGGGCTTGGGGCTGCGGGCCTGCCACAGCCGCAGGGTATTGACGTGGTCGGTGTCGTAGCCGGCGATCTCCATGTCGCAGGGTACAGCCAGCACGCGGGTGTAGTCCTCATGCACCACCATCAGGTGGCCGTTGTCCCAGCGGGAGCGTACCTTGCCGCCGAAGTGGACCTCCTCCGCCTCCTGCAGCTTGGGCAGCAGCCATGCGTCGCCCAGCTGCATCCAGTCGTCCGGCAGCTCCACCTGCTGCCCCTCCACGATCTTCTGCTTGAAGATGCCCAGCTCGTAGCAGATGGAATAGCCGGCGGCGGGGATGTCCAGCGTAGTCATGCTGTCCAGATAGCAGGCGGCCAGACGGCCCAGACCGCCGTTGCCCAATCCGGCGTCCGGCTCGATCTCAAAAATATCGGCGGCCTTGAAGCCCAGCTCGTCAATGGCGTCGGTCAGCGGATCCAGCAGCTCCAGATTGTAGGCGTTCTTCATAAGACTGCGGCCCATCAGGAACTCCATGGACAGGTAATGCACCTTCCGCCGTCCCTCCTGGAAGGTCTCCTCCCGCGTCTGCACGCCGCGCTCGGCCATGATATCCCGCAGCACCATGGCGCAGGCCTTCATCATCTCGCCGTCGGTGGCCTGCTTCTCGGTGCAGCCGTAATTCAGCCGCAGCTTCTGGATGATCGCTTCCTTCAGTGTTTCCTTGTTATAGGTCATATACAAAAATCCTCCGTATGAAAAGCCGGGTATCAGCCCAGCAGATTTCCATAGATGCGGCGGTATTCGCCGGCGCTCCGCGCCCAGCTGAAGTCCGCCGTCATGCCCCGGTGCCGCACGGTGTCAAAGCCCTTGCGGTCGCCGCGGTACAGGCCGGTGGCCTGCCCGATCACATCCAGCATGGCCCCGGCGTCGTAGCTCTCGAACAGATAGCCCGTGCCGTCCTCCTGCCCCACCTGACAGGACTTCACCGTGTCCGCCAGTCCGCCGGTGCGCCGGACGATGGGTACCGCGCCGTAGCGCATGGCGATCATCTGGCTCAGGCCGCAGGGCTCGCTGCGGGAGGGCATCAAAAACAGGTCGCACCCGGCGTAGACCCGGCGCGCCAGATCCTCGGCGTAGGTGATCTGCGCCGACAGGCGGCCGCCGTACTCCCACGCCTTGCCGCGGAAGAAGTCCTCGAACCGGCTGTCGCCCTTGCCCAGCACCACCAGCTGGCAGCTGGTGGCCATGATGCCGTCCAGCCCCTGCTCCACGATGTCCAGGCCCTTGTGACCCACCAGACGGCTGACAATGCCGATAAGGGGTGTGTCCGGCTCCTGTGCAAGCCCCATCGCCGCTTGCAGCGACGCCTTGCACGCGGCCTTGCCCGCCATGTGGTCGGCATCGTAGTTTTCCGGCAGTGCCGGGTCGCGGGCGGGGTCGTAGCCCACCACGTCCAGACCGTTGACCACGCCGGAAAACTTCCAGTCGATCATGCGCACCACACTCTCCATGCCCTCGGCATAGGCCGCGTCGTGGAGCTGGGCGGCATAGGTGGGACTGACGGTGGTGACGGCGTCGGACACCAGCATGGCGCCCTTCATCAGGTTCACATCGCCGTCCATTCGCAGTGTGCCGTCATTATACCACCCTCTGTCAAGTCCGAACAGCTGATCCACGGTGTCCTCACCGTAGCGCCCCTGATACTCGATGTTGTGGATGGTGAACACCGTGCGGATGCGGCGCACCTCCTCCCAGCGGGTACACACATCCTTGAGGTAGATGGGTACCAGCGCCGTCTGCCAGTCGTTGCAGTGGAGGATGTCGGGCATCCAGTCCAGACTGGGCAGCAGGTCGATGACCGCCTTGCAGAAGAAGGCGAAGCGTTCGCCGTCGTCAAACTCGCCGTACAGCGCGCCGCGGCAGAAGTAATGCTCGTTGTCCACGAAGTACCACGTCACGCCGTCTCTCTCCAGTGAAAACAGGCCGCAGTACTGGTGACGCCAGCCCAGATCCACATAGATATAGCGGCGGAACGTCATCTGCTGGCGCCACTGCCGGCCGATCTGCCCGTACAGGGGCAGGATCACCGCCACGTCGTCGCCGCTCCGCGCCAGCGCGGGGGGCAGGCTGCCCGCCACATCGGCCAGTCCGCCGGTCTTGCAGAAGGGAAATGCCTCACTGGACACATATAGGATCTTCATACCGCAGCTCCTTTCTCCGTCAGCACTCAGATCGTGCTGTTCTTGGCGATCACGATGGGGTAGTTCTCATGTCCTGTCAGCGTCACATTCTCGCCGACCGTCACCTGCTTATCGGTGATAACGTTTTGCAGCGCGGCGCCGCTTTTCACCACCGTATCCTTGAACAGGATGCAGTTTTCCACGCTGGCGCCCTTTTCAATACGTACATTCCGAAACAGGATGCAGTTTTTCACGCTGCCCTGAATGTCGCAGCCGTCTGCGATCAGGGAGTTGACGCAGGGGCCGCTGGGGTCGATATAGCTGGAGGGGGAGTCGTTCTCCTTGCCGTACACCGGCCGCTCCCTGCAGAACAGCGCCTGCCGCAGAGCGGGATCCAGCAGCTCCATGCTGCGCTGGTAGTAGCTCTGGATGCTGTTGATGCGGGCGGCGTAGCCGTCGTAAATGTAGGCGTGGAAATGGTACTTCTTCCCCATGTCCTGCAAAATGTAGTGGCGGAAGCTGAACTGGTTGCGGCTGGCGCACTCCGTCACCATTTGCAGCAGCAGCTTCTTGCTGAGGATGAACATATTCAGGCAGCGGTAGCCCGCCGGAGCAAACACGTCGTAGGCGGTGTCCGTGATGCGGCCCGTCTCATCCAGTGTAAAGTAGGTGTCCGACACATCGCCGGGGATGGAGGTGCATACCGCCGTCATGTCCGCGCCGGTCTCGATATGACGGCGCAGCACGTCCTCCAGCGGCAGGTTGATGACAAGGTCGCTGTCCGACAGCAGCACATAGTCCTGCCGGATGCCCTTGAGGTAGTTGATCACGCCCGCCAGTGCCTCCACCTTGCCCCGGTACTGGCCGCCTGCACCGCGGCTCTCGTTATACGCGAAGGCGGGCAGCAGCGTCAATCCGCCGTGGTTGCGGCTGAGATCCCAGCTTTTGCCGGAGCCCAGATGGTCCAGCATGGACTGGCACTTGCCGTGCATGATGACGCCCACATCGGTGATGCCGGCGTTGACCATGGCGGACAACACAAAGTCGATGACCCGGTAATCCCCGGCAAAGGGGATGGAGCCGTGGATGCGGTTGGCGATCAGCTCCCGCAGATCTGTCTGCTTCTCGTAGGAGAAGATGATCCCGTGCATTCCTTTCATGGCCGTACCTCCTTACCGTTGGCGCCCAGCATCATTTTCGGCTCCACCACGCCGCCGTCTGGGACGGTGGTGTGGGGGCCAAGCACCGCGATGCCCCATTGATCGAAGTCCACGCTGCCCGGGTCGCCGCCGACCACGGCGTTCTTCCCCACATGGCAGCCCTCGCCCACGATGGCGTAGGACACCTTGGCCCCGGTCTCGATGGTGGCGTTGGGCATCACCACAGAGTAGGACACCTGCGCGCCCTCCCCCACGGAGGAACCGTAGCTCAGGACGGTGTTCTTCACCTCGCCCAGAATGGTGCAGCCCTTGGCCACGGCGCTGTTGCCGATGTCGCCCTTTGGCCCCACGAACGTGGGCGGGCAGGTGGGCGTCCGGCTGTAGATGGGCCAGCTCTTGTCCAGCAGGTTCAGCCCCGAGCCGGGGGACAGCATATCCATATTGGCGTCCCACAGGGAGTCCAGCGTGCCTACGTCCTTCCAGTAGCCCTCGAAGCGGTAGGCCGCCATGACCTCCCCCGCCGACAGCATGGCGGGGATGATGTTCTTGCCGAAGTCGTTCTCGCTCTGGGGGTCGGCCTCGTCGGCGGTGAGGTACGCCTTCAGCTTGCTCCATGTGAAGATATAGATACCCATGGACGCCAGATTGCTCTTGGGCTCCTTGGGCTTCTCGGCAAACTCCGTGATATGGTCGTCGCCGTCCACGGACATGATACCGAAGCGGCTGGCCTCCTCCCAGGGTACCTCCATGACGGAGATGGTGCAGGCGGCACCGGCCTCCTTGTGGCGGCGGAGCATATCGGAGTAGTCCATCTTATAGATATGGTCGCCGGACAGCACCAGCACATACTCCGGGTCGTACAGATCCACGAAGCCCATGTTCTGGTAGATGGCGTTGGCGGTACCCTTGTACCACACGGCGCCGGTGGCGGACTGGTAGGGCGGCAGGATGTGGACGCCGCCGTACATACGGTCCAGCTCCCACGGCTGGCCGCTGCCGATATAGCCGTTCAGCTCCAGCGGGCGGTACTGGGTGAGCACGCCCACCGTGTCGATACCGGAGTTGGTGCAGTTGGACAGGGGGAAATCGATGATGCGGGATTTGCCGCCGAAGGGAACGGCGGGCTTGGCCATATTGCCGGTCAGGACATAGAGTCTGCTCCCCTGTCCGCCGGCCAACAGCATGGCGACACACTCTTTCTTCATGCTTGCGTACCTCCTGCTTCCTCTTTTTTCTGTTTCCGCTTGCCGTGTCCCCGCAGGATCACCGCGCCCAGCGGCGGGATGGTCAGTGCGATGGACTGCTCCCGTCCGTGGGACGGGACAGGCTCCACGGGAATGGCGTCGGCGGCGCAGATGCCGCTGCCGCCCCAACGGGTATCGTCCGTATTGAATAGCTCCTCGTAATAGGCGTGATCCGGCACGCCGAAGCGGTAGTTCTCCCACGGCACCGGCGCAAAGTTCACCGCGCAGATCAGCTCATGTCCCTTCCGGTCCCGGCGCAGGAACACCAGCACGTTGTTGTGGTTGTCGTCGGCCACCAGCCACTCGAAGCCGTCCCAGTCCCGGTCGTTCTCCCACAGGCTGCGGTTGCGGCGGTACAGCCGGTTCAGCTGGCGGATACACTCGTGGGTGGCGCGGCAGGCAGGGTCGTCCAGCAGGTACCAGTCCAGCTGTCCCTCAAACGCCCACTCGTGCCACTGGCCCAGCTCCGCGCCCATGAACAGCAGCTTCTTGCCGGGGTGGCACAGCATATAAGCGTAGAACCCCCGGACGCCCGCCAGCTGCCGCCAGTCATCGCCGGGCATCTTGCCCCGCAGGCTGCCCTTCATATGCACCACCTCGTCGTGGGACAGGGGCAGCACATAGTTCTCCGAGAAGGCGTAGACCATGGAGAAGGTCACGTCCCTGTGGTGGAACTGGCGGAAATAGGGGTCCATCTTCAGATAGTGGCACAGGTCGTTCATCCACCCCATGTTCCACTTCAGGTTGAAGCCCAGTCCCCCCTGCTCCGGCGGGTAGGTCACCAGCGGCCACGCCGTGGACTCCTCCGCCACCATCAGGGCGGCGCCGTCGATGGCAAACGCCGTGCGGTTCAGCGCCCGCAAAAACTCGATGGCCTCCAGATTCTCCCGGCCGCCGTTCCGGTTGGGCCGCCATGCGCCGCCCTGCCGGTCGTAGTCCAGATACAGCATGGACGCCACCGCGTCCACCCGCAGGCCGTCGATATGGTACTCCCGCAGCCAGTAGGCCGCGGAGGACAGCAGGAAGCTGCACACCTCCGGCTTGCCGAAGTCAAACACCCGTGTACCCCAGCCGGCGTGCTCCCACTTCAGCGGGTCGCCGTACTCGTACAGGCAGGTGCCGTCAAACTCGATGAGGCCATGGCTGTCCTTGCAGAAGTGGGCGGGTACCCAGTCCAGGATCACACCCACCCCCGCCTGATGCAGGGCGTCCACCAGCGCCATGAAATCGTGGGGCGTACCGTAGCGGCTGGTGGGGGCGAAGTAGCCGGTACACTGATAGCCCCAGCTGTCGTCCAGCGGGTACTCCGTCACCGGCAGCAGCTCCACGAAGTTGTAGCCCATGCTCTTGACATAGGCGGGCAGCTCCTTGGCCAGCTCCCGGTAGCTGAGGCTGGTGCCGTCCTCGTGGCGGCGCCACGAGCCCAGATGCACCTCGTAGATCAGCAGAGGCCCGTCCACCGGCGGCTGGGCGGCGCACTTCTCCCGCCACGCCCCGTCATGCCAGCCGTAGCCGGACAGGTCATAGACCTTGCTGTCGGAGCCGGGGCGGGTCTGGGCGTGGAAGGCGAAGGGATCTGCCTTCCATACCGTGCGGCCGTCCGCACCGGTGACGATGTACTTATAGCTGTCGTATACGGCAGCGGTGTCCACCGTCAGCGACCACACGCCGTCCTCGTCGCGGCGCATAGCCGCGCCCTGCCAGTCGTTGAAGTCACCGGCCAGCGCCACACACCGGGCGTGGGGCGCCCAGACGCGGAACGTATAGCCTTGCGCGGCGGGATGCGCGCCCAGATATGTATACGCACTGTCCCAGCTTCCGCCGCGGTACAGCTCCATCTCCTTGGTCATGCTCTCTCTCCTTTGCAGCACCATACCACATCCGCTGCGCCGATGGCGGCGAAACAGGGCGGCAGGCATCTGTACTTATGTCTGTATTGTATCCTCTTTGTGTTTCTCCGTCAATAAACACCGCCCGGCTTTTGGCAAAATCCGTTACCGGTAACGGATCTTGCCAAAAAGCGCGAAAGGGAGCGCGGCCCGCAGGCCGCGTCTCCCTCGTATCCTATTCCTCCTCCGGCTGGTGCTGCGCGGCGGTACCGCCCAGCCCGAAGTCGTCTGCCGCGCTGGACGTATCCCGGCGCAGCATGGTCTCCATCACCCGGATATCGCTGTCGATGTCCATGGCGTCGGTGCGGTACAGCTCATCCAGCTGATGCTCAAAGCCCGCCACGATGCTGTCCATGGTGGCCTCGATGCGGCTCTTGGCCTGCGACAGGTTCTCGCCGCTGACCCCCGCCTCCTCAAAGGCCGCGTAGTTCTCCAGCAGCTTCAGGGTGGTGGGCAGGTAGTAGTTCAGGAACGTGCCGGCGGCGTTCTTCTTGGCCGGTGTGTCCTCGATGGCCTTGAAGATACGGCCCGACACCTGCTCGATCCGGTCGATCTTGGCGCTCAACGCCTCGTCGGCGATGCGGTCGTTCAGCTCCCGGATCTGCCGCAGCGTACCGGCGTAGCCCTCGGACGCCTGAGGCGGCACCGCCGGTTCAGGCGTCTGCTGAGGCTGCCGGGTCTTGTCGAAATACGCGGTGGCGGCCGCCTGCGACCGGAACAGCATACCGCTGCCCATGTCCACATAGGCCTTGTCGCCCCACAGTCCCTTCTCCAGCATAAGGTCCACGTCCTTCTCCACGCGGCGGCGGGACACATCGGTGGCGCGGGCCAGATAGTCCAGCGGCACAGCAGGCTTCTTCCCCGCCGTGCGGAGATAGGTGGCGAACCGGCGCTGGCGGCGCTTCATGGCGCCGCTGCCCAGCAGCAGCGACACGCCGCCGGTCATCATGCCCATGGGATAGAACACCTGCCGCAGCAGGTCCATCCAGTCATGCCATTTGATGGCGTAGCGCAGTTCAAAGTAGTCCACCTGCTGCACCAGAAAAAACGCGCCCAGAATACCCACCACCGCGCCGATGATCTTCATGGTTTTGGCGCCCTTATCGGTGTAATCCGGGGTGCGGGTCACCTGCTCCACGGCGCTGCGGGCCTTTTCTGCCTGGGGCGAGGCCTCCGTCACCCGCTGGGATGTGCGCTGCCCGCTCTGCCCCGCTGTCCGGCGGGCATTCTTCCTTTTGTTGCCGCTCTCGCTGAGCTTGATGAGCAGCAGGATCAGGCCGATCGGCCACGCCACGGTAAACATGACGGCGATGAAGATCCACGAGCCGATGTCGCTGTCTTTTTTTGGCGGCTGCGGCTGCCGGAGGCCGTTGTCATTGTCGTATTCGTATGCCATCAGGACTTGAACCCCTTTCCCTGCAGCTTCCGCTTGTTGCCCTTCTCGTCCACGATATAGGTGTTGTCCAGCTCCCGCCGGAGGTTGCCCATGACCGCGTCCAGATACTCCTGCCGCAGCACCTCCCGTTCCTTCTGCTCCTCCTCGGTGAGACCCTCGGCCTTGGCCTTATGGGCCAGCTCGTTGATACGGTCGATCTTCTTCTGATCCATACAAATTCTCCCTTATACAAAGCGCCGGATGACCACGGGGAGCCGTCCCTTTTTTGTCGGGCTGCCCACGCTGTCCAGCACGCATTTTCCCAAACCGCGGCAGGTGATGGTATCCCCCGCCGCCACCGGCTTATCCGGCTTCTGGCACACCGTCCAGTTCACCTGCACCGTGCCCTTTTCCACAGCCTCCGCCGCACGCCCACGGCTGAGGGAAAAGCCCGCCGCCAGCACGTTGTCCAGCCGCAGGGAGGACACGGTATCCCGGAGCTCTCGGCACGCCTGCGCCGGGATCTCCAGCTCCTCCGGCGGCAGGGGCGCGGTCTTCAGCCTCACCCGGCCCGCCGACTCCCACGCCGACAGCAGGAATTCCGCCGTTTTCGGCAGTGTCAGCACCTGACACCGATCCTCTGTCACCAGTATATCGCCGATGGTGCCTCGGGTCAATCCCAGACCCATGAGGCTGCCCAAAAAATCCCGGTGGGTCAGGTTCTCACCGCCGTACCATGTGGCAGCCACCGCCGCCACAGCGTCCGCGTCCGGTGTCTCCGCCCAGTCCGGCAGGAAGAACAGCCGCTGCCGCTCCGCGCCGTCGTAGCCGCCGAAGAACACATAGCCGTCGTGTACGCCCAGCGCGCCCAACAGCCGCTGTGCCGCCGCCTGCTCCTGCGGCGAGAGGAAATCCGTGGCTGTCGGTATGCTGCGCAGGCGGCACTGCTCCCATTTATCCCACACACGGCCCAGCAGCAGGCGTTCGTCCTCGTCCCGGGCGGCACGATCCAGCAGCTCACGTCTGTCCATAGCTGCCTCCCAGATCCTGCGTGCGGTACAGCTTGGCGTAGGCGCCGTTCAGCGCCAGCAGCTGCCGGTGGCTGCCCTCCTCGGCGATACGGCCGTTCTGGATGACCAGAATACGATCCGCCGCCCGGATGGTGGACAGCCGGTGGGCAATGATGAGGGTGGTACGCCCCCGGGACAGCTCATCAAATGCCCCCTGTATCTTCGCCTCCGTCACGCTGTCCAGTGCAGAGGTGGCCTCGTCCAGAATGAGGATGGGCGGGTCCTTCAGGAAGATGCGGGCAATGGATACCCGCTGCTTCTGGCCGCCGGACAGCAGCGTACCACGCTCGCCCACATAGGTGTCAAAGCCGTCGGGCATGGCCATGATATCGTCGTAGATCTCCGCCCGCTTGGCCGCGGCCTCCACCTCCTCGTCGGAGGCGCCAGGCCGCCCGTAGCGGATATTCTCCCGGATGGTGTCGGCAAACAGGAACACGTCCTGCTGCACGATGCCGATGGCGCGGCGCAGCGAGCTCTGGGTCACCTGCCGCACATCCAGCCCGTCTATGCGGATGCTGCCCTCGTCCACATCGTAGAATCGGGGCAGCAGCTGGCACAGGGTACTCTTGCCGCCGCCGGACGGCCCCACCAGCGCCACCGTCTCCCCGGCGGGGATGGACAGGGACACATCGTGGAGCACCTCCGTCTCATCGGTGTAGGCGAAGGACACATGATCCACGTCCACGGCGCCCTGCACCTCCGTCAGCTCCACGGCGTCGGGGGCGTCCTGAATGGTGGGCTCCGTGCGCATCAGCTCGGCAAAGCGGTTCAGTCCCGCAAAGCCGTTGGAGAACATCTCCGCAAAGTTCGCCAGCTTTCGGATGGGGCTGACGAAGGACGTGACGTACAGGGAGAAGGTGATGAGATCCACATAGTCCATGCGCTCCCGCATGATGAGCCAGCCGCCCACGGCGATCACCGCCACCGGCAGGATGTTGGTGAAAAACTCCATGACGGCGGTGAAGAAGCCCATCTCCTTGTGGAAGCCGCGCTTGGCGGTCTTGAACACCTCGTTGGCCTCGTCGAACCGCTCCTGCTGGGCGTCCTCATTGGCGAAGGCCTTGGTGGTACGGACGCCGGACAGGCCGGACTCGATAGCGGCGTTAATGGTGCCGGTCTTCTGCTTGGCGGCGCGGGAGGCGGCGCTCATCTGTTTCCGGCGGCGCAGCGCTGCCAGCAGCAGCACCGGCAGCATCACCAGCAGCACCAGCGCCAGCTCCCACCGGATGCAGAACATCACGATCAGCGCGCCCACGATGGTCACAAGGGAGATAAACAGATCCTCCGGCCCGTGGTGCGCCAGCTCTGTCACCTCGAACAGGTCGCTGGTCAGGCGGCTCATCAGCTGGCCGGTACGGTTCTTGTCGTAGAAGTCAAAGCCCAGCTCCTGCATATGGTGGTACAGGTCACGGCGGATATCCGCCTCCACCCGGATGCCGAAGGTGTGGCCCCAGTAGGCCACCACGAAGTACAGCCCCGAGCGCAGCACATAGGCCGCCACCACCAGCGCCATCACGACGAAGAACACCCGGAACTGCTTTTCCGGCAGCCAGGTGTACAGCGCGGTGCGGGACACCAGCGGAAACGCCAGATCCACCACGGCGATAAGGAACGCGCAGGTCATATCCAGTGCGAACAGGCGCCGGTGGGGCTTGAAATAGGACAGGAATATCCGCAGCAGACCGCGGTTTTGGAAATCTTTCGTTGTCATGGTCATCCTCGCTCAGCATTGTATATTTGGCTGGTTATTGTACCACATTTTCCCCGTTTTTGCAAGAGCGGACGCCGCGCCGCCCGTGTTTTGCCGCGCAAATCGTCCCATGAAAGCCGATCCCCCTTTACAAACAGGCATTTTTTGATATAATAGTACGGCTAAGGAATTTTTCAAGCGGAGGAAACGATATATGGCAGTCATCGAATACGACGAGTATAAGCAGAAGCTGCTGGCGCTGGAGCCCACGCTGGGTGAGCTGGAAAAGGCGCTGGGCATCCCCAAGGCTCGGGAGGAGCTGGCCGAGCTCCAGAAGGAGACGGAGCAGGAGGGCTTCTGGAACGATCTGGAGCGCAGCCAGCAGGTGAGCCGTCAGGTCAAGCGTCTGGAGAACAAGATCAAAAAGCACGACAAGCTGGTGTCCGAGTGGGAGGATACCCTGACCCTGTGCGAAATGGCGCAGGAGGAGGACGATCCCTCCCAGCTGGATGACGTGGTGGAGGGCTACAACACACTGGAAAAGGAGATCAGCGAGCGCCGTCTGGCCGCCCTGCTGTCCGGTGAGTATGACGGCAACAACGCCATCCTCACCTTCCACGCCGGCGCCGGCGGCACCGAGGCACAGGACTGGACGGAGATGCTGTACCGGATGTACACCCGCTGGGCCGAGCGCCACGGCTACACCTATCAGCTTATGGACTACGAGGCCGGTGACGAGGCGGGCATCAAGTCCGCCACTATCCTCATCGAGGGCGAAAACGCCTACGGCTATCTGAAGAGTGAGAATGGCGTCCACCGTCTGGTGCGCGTCAGCCCCTTCGACGCCAATGCCCGCCGCCAGACCAGCTTTGCCGCGCTGGAGGTCATGCCGGAGCTGGAGGATGACAGCGAGATCGAGATCCGGCCCGAGGACATTGAGATGCAGGCCTGCCGCTCCTCCGGCGCAGGCGGCCAGCACATCAACAAGACCTCCTCTGCCGTCCGTCTGACCCACCTGCCCACCGGCATCGTGGTGTTCTGCCAGACGGAGCGCAGCCAGTTCCAGAACCGTGACAACGCCATGAAGATGCTGCGCGCCAAGCTGGCGGAGCTGAAGCTCCAGCAGCACGCTGAGAAGATCAGCGACCTGAAGGGCGTCCAGATGAAGATCGAGTGGGGCAGCCAGATCCGCTCCTATGTGTTCATGCCCTACACGCTGGCCAAGGATACCCGTACCGGCTACGAGATGGGCAACATCCAGGCCGTGATGGACGGCGATATCGACGGCTTCATCAACGCTTACCTGACCGCCGCCGCCAACGGCGAGATCAAGAAGTAATTCGTCCAAAAGCAGCAGATCACCCCGCGTATCAACTACGCAGGGTGATCTTTTTCTCGTATTATACGCTTTGTTGTCGCTTTTTGCCGCATGGAGGAGAACTTCCGCCCGGAACATTTCGCACCATGCACATTGCGCGTGCCTGTAGATCCAAAGCCGCCCAAAATGTGGAACGGCTCTGCGCTGATTCCCGCTGCCATCGAGGATGTAAAATGCAGGCGTACGCATCGGCGCATTTCAGAGCAAAAGCGGCAGCGCTCAGAGGAATACGTCGATTCCACATTTCAGACGGATTGGAACGCACTGTCCAGCGGCAAAAGGAAATCCAAAAACCATGGGTTTTTGGCGGCGTTCTTTCCCCCATTTCTTTTGCTGCTGAAAGAAATGGGGCCGCCGGAGGCGTGGCGCAGGAAGCGCATGGAGGAGGGCTTCCGCCCCTACAAGAGCCGCATTTCACGCACAGCATAAAAAACAGAGCCGCATGAGCGGCTCTGTTTTTTATGCGTTTTCAGGCGTGCTTCAGCACTTCTCGAACACCACTGCGGTGCCCATGCCGCCGCCGATGCACAGGGTCGCCAGACCCTTCTTGGCCTCGGGACGCTTCTGCATCTCGTGCAGCAGAGTGACGATGATACGCGCACCGGACGCGCCCACGGGATGACCCAGCGCGATAGCGCCGCCGTTGACGTTGACCTTGCTCATGTCAAAGTGCAGCTCGCGGGCCACAGCGATGGACTGCGCGGCAAAGGCCTCGTTGGCCTCCACCAGATCGATGTCGTCGATGGTCACGCCGGCCTTCTTCATGGCGTTGCGGGAAGCCACCACGGGGCCGACGCCCATGATCTTGGGATCCACGCCGCCCTGACCCCAGCCGATCAGCTTGGCCATGGGCTTCAGACCGTACTTCTCCACAGCCTCGCCGGAGGCCAGCACGATGGCGGCAGCGCCGTCGTTGATGCCGGAGGCGTTAGCGGCGGTGACACGCTGGGTGCCCTTATCGGCAGCATCCTGTGCGCCGGTGACCTCGAAGGTATGTACCACCTGAGGATTGGGGGACTCGGGGCCCACGGGGAACGCGCCCTTCAGCTTGGCGATGCTGTCAGCGGTGACGCCGGCCTTGGGATACTCGTCCTTGGCGAAGGGAACCATGTCCTTCTTGACCTTGACCATCACGGGGACGATCTCATCGTCGAAGCGGCCGGATGCCTGTGCGGCCTCTGCCTTCTGCTGGGAGGCGGCGGCGAACTCGTCCTGCTCGCGGCGGGTGATGCCCCAGATATCATTGATGTTCTCGGCGGTGGTACCCATGTGGTAGTTGTTATAGGCGTCCCACAGACCGTCCTTGATCATGGTGTCCACCAGCTTCTTGTCGCCCATACGAGCGCCCCAGCGGGCGTCCATGGAGGCAAAGGGAGCGGCGCTCATGTTCTCGGTACCGCCGCAGACCACGATGTCGGAGTCACCGGCCAGGATGGAACGGGCGCCCTCGATGACGGACTTCATACCGGAGCCGCAGACCATGCCGACGGTGTAGGCAGGCACGGAATAGGGGATGCCGGCCTTGATAGAAACCTGACGCGCCACGTTCTGACCCTGAGCAGAGGTCAGGATGCAGCCGAACATCAGCTCATCCACGTTCTCAGGTGCAATGTTGGCGCGCTTTAGAGCCTCCTTGACCACCACAGCGCCCATGTCGGCAGCGGGGGTGTTCTTCAGGGAGCCGCCAAAGGAACCGATCGCGGTTCTGCAGCAGTTGACAACATACAGGTCTTTCATGAAAGTTACCTCCTATAAAGATTAAGCTCATTATACCGCTTTGTATAACGAATGTCTATGCTCATGATAGTCAACTTTTTAACAATAGTCAACGGTCAATTTGAAGTTTGTTAAAAAATCGTCAAAAGGTGCATGGCAGCCCCGTCCTTTCCGTCATTTTGACGGATAGGCACTTTACTTTTCGGTCGGCTGCACGGTCTGCGTCAGCTGGCTGCGCAGCTGCGTCAGCGTCTGGTAGAACGCGCTGGTGTCGATGGAGGCGTACAGCTCCTCGTTATAGACCACGTTGGCCTCGCTGCGCCGCGCCTGCATCTGCGCATTGAAATACGCAGGCAGCACCGCGGACAGATCCGTCTCCTCCCGCAGGAAGATGTAGTAGCCCTCGTCCACGGCGATCACATCCGACACCTCGTTGGCCGCCAGCGCCATGGCCGCCTCGCAGACAGGGTCGCCCTCTGTCATGGCGAAGGTGATGCTGTCCTTCTGATCCACGCCCCGCTCCTGACAGATGGCGGCGTGCTCGGCGATCTTATCCTCCGCGTCCTGCATCCGCTTGAGGTAGCCGTTGGCCTCCTCCTCGGCGCCGTCACCGGCGGGTACAAAGATGGCGCGGCCCGTCAGATAGCCGTTGTCCGCTGCGTACTGCGCCAGCGCCGCCCCGTCGGGATACAGGGCGCTGCCCTCGGTGCTGAACTCTGTCTCCAGCCGCTGGTACAGGAACGCCGTCTCCGAAATACGGTCATAGGCCTCCTCCGCGACGCCCATTGCCGCCAGCTGCTGCTGATAGGCCTCCTCGCCGCCGTAGTACTCCACATACGCCTGCCGCTGTGTCTCCAGCTCCGCCTGATCCTCCTCGGTCAGCGTCACGCCGGCCTCCTGCGCCCATGCCCGCACCACGCTGAACAGCTTCACCGTCTCCAGCGCCTCGGTTTTGGCATAGTCGCCGTAGGTCACGCCCGCGGTCAGCTCGGCGCTCCAGTCCACATTCGGCACGTAGTTGCTCAGATACTCGCAGTCATAGGCCAGCCAGTACAGATACTCCTCCGCCGTCACGGTCTGCCCGTCAATGAGCAGCAGCTCCGCGTCGGGATGGAGCCCGCTGGCCTCATACAGCAGGCCGTCGGTGCGGTGTCCCTTCTTCATGCCTCCGGTGAGGGAGATGGCTCCCACCAGCACCACAGAGGCCAGCGCACCGGCGATCAGGCGCACCCAATTATTCTTCATGCTCAGTTCCTCCTTCTTGGGACTTTCGTCCCTGTATCTCATTCTGCTGCAAACGCAGCTTTTCTACAAGGCCGCCTGCGGCGTCCAATGCATCCTCGTTTGGCTGTAAAAACAGCGTCAGCCGCGGTTCCGTTCCCGCTGACAGCTGCAAGCGGTTCCGGTAGCCCGCCATGGTACACACCGCCAGCAGCGCCGCCGGGTCGATGCGCGTATCGAAGCTGAACAGCAGCTGCCGCCCCTTCTGGGTGATATCGGTGATGCCCGTCTCCATGGCCGCCGCGCGGAGCATGGCCACGTGCAGCAGCGCCGTTACCGGCTTTGGCACGTCGCCGTACCGGTCCAGCAGCTCGTCCGTCAGGTCGGCCTCGTCCGCCGGCGTCCGCAGCGCGGCGATGCGGCGGTACAGATCCATCCGCTGCTCGGCGGCGGGTACATACCCCTCCGGGATGTAGGCCGGCACCGTCAGGTCGGCGGAGCATTCCGCCCGCACCTCCGCGCCCCGGCCCTGCTGCTCCAGCACCGCGTCGTTCAGCAGCTTCAGGTACATATCGTAGCCCACGGACATCATGTAGCCCGACTGCTCAGGGCCTAAGAGGTTTCCGGCGCCCCGGATCTCCAGATCCCGCATGGCGATCTTGAAGCCGGAGCCGAACTCCACATATTCCCGTATGGCGGTGAGCCGCTTGGCGGCCACCTCCGTCAGCACCTTGCCGGTGCGGTACGTCAGATAGGCGTAGGCCCGCCGGGCCGACCGGCCGATGCGTCCCCGGATCTGGTGGAGCTGGCTGAGCCCCAGCCGATCCGCGTCCTCGATGATGAGGGTATTCACGTTGGGGATGTCGATGCCCGTTTCGATGATGGTGGTGCATACCAGCACGTCGATGTCGCCCTCCGCCATGCGGCTCATGACGCGGCTCAGCTCGCCCTCCGCCATTTTGCCGTGGGCTGTCTCCACCGTCACGCCGCCGCCCAGCAGCTCCCGCAGCCGGGAGGCGGTGGAATCGATGCTCTCCACCCGGTTGTGCAGGTAGTACACCTGCCCGCCCCGGTCCAGCTCCCGCCGGATCGCCTCGGTGACGATGCCCCAGTCGTGCTCCAGCACATAGGTCTGCACCGGCTGCCGTTCCTGCGGCGGCTGCTCGATGGTGCTCATGTCCCGGATACCGCTGAGGGCCATGTTCAGCGTCCGGGGGATGGGCGTGGCGGACAGCGTCAGCGTGTCCACCTGCTCCGTCCGCTGGCGCAGCTTCTCCTTATGGGTCACGCCGAAGCGCTGCTCCTCATCGATGATGAGCAGACCCAGATCCTTGAACTCCACGCTCTTGGCCAGCAGCTTGTGGGTGCCGATGAGCAGATCCACTCTGCCCGTTTTCACCCGCTCCAGCACGTCCTTCACCTGCGCCGGTGTGCGGAACCGGGACAGCACCTCCACCGTCACCGGGAACGCCCGGAACCGGGCGATGGCCGTGGCGTAGTGCTGCTGTGCCAGCACGGTGGTGGGTACCAAAATGGCGGCCTGCTTGCCGTCCAGAATGCACTTCATGGCCGCCCGCAGCGCCACCTCCGTCTTGCCGTAGCCCACATCGCCGCACAGCAGCCGATCCATGGGCGCCGGCTTCTCCATATCTCGCTTGATGTCCCGGATGGCGGCCAGCTGGTCGTCCGTCTCCGTGTAGTCGAAATCATCCTCAAACTCCCGCTGCCACGGGGAGTCTGGTGAAAAGGCGAAGCCGGTCTGCCGCTGGCGCTGGGCGTACAGCTTGATCAGCTCCTCGGCCAGATCCTTCGCCGCCGCCTTGGCCCGGCGGGTGGTCTTGGCCCACTGGTCGCCGGACAGCTTGTTCAGCTTTGTCTTTTCCGCCGCCTCGTCGCCGCCGCCGCCGATGTATTTGCTCACCAGATCCAGCGACGTGGCCGGTACATACAGGCAGTCGCTGCCGGCGTAGTTGATCTTGATATAGTCCTTCTCCACGCCGTCCACCGGCAGGCGCAGCATCCCGGCGAACCGCCCGATGCCGTGGTGGACGTGTACCACCAGATCGCCCACCGCCAGATCGGTGTAGGATTGTATTTTCTGCCGGTTGTCCGTCTTGGCGGCGCGGGGCTTTTTCCGGCTGCCGGACAGCTTCTCGGTGAGCTGTCCCTCCGTCAGCACCGCCAGCTTCAGCGCCGGCCACTCGCTGCCGGCACTGAGCGCACCCACGGTGATGCACACCTGCCCCCGCTTCGGCACGGCGCTGCCGGACAGTTCCAGCGCGGCGGGGATCTTTTTCCGGTGCAGCAGCTCCTGCATATTCTTTGCCCGCACCTCGCCGCCGCACAGCACCAGCACGCCGTATCCGGCGGTGAGGTAGTGTACGATGTCGGTGGCCGCCGTCTCCAGACTGCCGCCGTAGCTGGACAGCTGCTTGGCGGAGATGTCCAGCAGCAGCTTGGGCGCCACCAGATACCGGCTGGTGGGCAGGCTCTCCATCTGGCACACGGGAAAGCGCTCCAGCGCCGCCGCCGTTTCCGTCTCCGTCAGTGTCAGCCGCCCGAAGGCGCCTGCCATCTGACCGGCCTCCATGGACGCCGTTACATCCTGCTTCACCTGCCATACAAAGGCCTTCAGCGCCTCCTGTACCCGGCCCGCCTCGCTGACGCAGACAAGACAGTCCTCCGGCAGATAGTCGAAAGCCGTGGCCGCGTCGGGGTACACCGCCGCCAGATACCGGTCGCCGCCGGGAGGCGTCACCCCCTGCCGCAGGGACTGGGCGTCCTCCTCCAGCCGCTGCCGCAGGGCGGCGGCATTCTCCTTTTTCGCCAGACGCTTTGCCGCCGCGTCTATGCGCTTGGCGGCGCTTTCCGCCGCATTTTCGTCGTAAAACGGCAGCACCTCGCCGGCGGGCAGCACCGTAAAGCGCTGCCGGTTCTCCACACGGCGCTGGGTGGTCACGTCGAAATCGCCCATGCTGTCCAGCTCGTCGTCGAAGAACTCGCAGCGCACCGGGCGCTCCGGGCCGGGGGAGAAGATATCCAGAATACCGCCGCGGAGGGCGAACTGCCCCGCGCCCTCTACCTGCTGGGCGCGGACGTAGCCCGCCGCCGTGAGCTGCGCCGTCAGTGCCGTCACATCGTACCGCTGCCCCACCTCCAGTGTGAAGGCAGTCTTTTGCAGCACCGCCGCCGGCAGGCACAGCTGCGCCATGGCCGCCGCCGTCGCCACGATCACCCGGGGCTTCTCCTGTGCCAAACGGTACAGCGCCCACAGCCGCCGGTACTCCCACTGGCGGCTGTACGCCGCCGCAGGCCGCAGCTGCCACTCTCTGGCGGGCAGCACCACCGGCTCCTCACCGGTAAGGGCGCGCAGATCGGCGGTCTGCCGGGCGCACTCCTGCTCGTCAGCGCACAGCATCAAAAGGGGTCTGCCGGTCTGCTCCGCCGCAGCCGCCGCCACCGCGGCGCGCTGCACGGGGGAGAGCCCCGTGACCATGCTGTGTTTTTCCCGGCCCGCCATGCCCGCCGTCAGCTCCTGCAGCTGCGGCAGCGTCAAAAGCTGTCGGATCAATCCCTCCAAGTGCTCTCCCTCCCTTCCGAGATCAGCGCCTGCGCTGTTTTTTGACTTGGTATCAGCGTATATTCTATGCGTGCTTTCTGAAATTTACCTGAAAAAATGTCAGCTGTTGAAACGGTTCATGGCCGTGTCAGCCCCCTGCTCAATGAGGCACAGCGCCGCCTCCGCCGCCCGATCCAGCGTGGCGCGCAGCAGCTTGGCCTCCTCGCCCTGGGGCTTGCCCACCACCCAGTTCACCATCTCGTGGTCGGGATGCTCCGGCATCCCCACGCCCACCTTGATGCGGGGGAATCCGTCCGTCCCAAGATGCTGGATGATATTCTTCAGCCCGTTGTGGCCGCCCGCCGACCCGCTCTTGCGGATCCGCAGCCGACCCGCCGCGAGGGATACGTCATCGGAGATGACCACCACATGATCCGCCGGCACCTTGTAGAACCGGGCGGCCTCGCCCACGGACTCGCCGGACAGATTCATATAGGTCTGGGGCTTCATCACCAGTATTTTATTGCCGTTTTTCTCCAGAATCCCTGTCCACGCCTTGAACCGCAGCTTATTGAGCTTGAAATTCTCCTTTTCCATCAGGCTGTCCAGCGCCAGCCACCCCATGTTGTGGCGGGTGGATTCGTACTTGCTGCCGGGATTGCCCAGCCCCACAAGGATCCAGTTGACACCGCCGGCCTGATTCCGATTAAAAAACAAGGCTCTCGCCTCCTTTTGAAAAAGTAAGGGGGACTGCAAACGCAGTCCCCCACAGTATAGCATAGCTTCCGCCGTTTGAAAAGCGCTTAGTTGAACAGCTTGGCGATGGAGATCTCCTGATAGATGCGCTCGATGGCCTCGGCGAACATGGGCGCCACGGACAGGTACTTGATCTTGTCGCAGCCTGCGCCCATCGTCTCGGGGATGGTGTTCAGCAGGGCAACCTCCTTGATGACGCTGCTGCTCAGACGCTCCAGCGCCGGGCCGGACAGCACGCCGTGGCTGGCGCAGGCGTACACGCTATTGGCGCCGCCCACCTCCACGATGGCCTTGGCCGCGTTGCAGATGGAGCCGGCGGTGTCGATCATATCGTCGAACAGGATGCAGTCCTTACCGGCCACGTCGCCGATGACGTTCATGACCTCGCACTGGTTGGCCTTCTGACGGCGCTTGTCCACGATGGCAAGGCTCATGTGCAGCTTCTGGGCGAAGGTACGGGCGCGGGCCACGCTGCCCACGTCGGGGGACACCACCGCCATGTTCTCGCACTTCTCGCCGAACTTCTTGGCGTAATAGTCCACGAACACGGGGTTGCCCAGCAGATTGTCCACAGGGATGTCGAAGAAGCCCTGGATCTGGCTGGCGTGGAGATCCATGGTCAGCACGCGGTCGGCGCCGGAGGCGGTGAGCATGTTGGCCACCAGCTTGGCGGAGATGGGATCGCGGCTCTTGGCCTTACGATCCTGGCGGGCATAGCCGAAATAGGGGATCACCGCGGTAACACGACCCGCGGAGGCGCGCTTGCAGGCGTCGATCATGATGAGCAGCTCCATCAGGCTGTCATTGACCGGCTTGCAGGTGGAGTTGATGAGAAACACATCGCTGCCGCGGACGCTCTCATACAGAGAGACCGAGGCCTCGCCGTCCGCAAAGGATTTGACCTCTGCCTCGCCCAGCTTGATGCCGATGAGCTTGCAGATCTCCTGTGCCAATGCGGGGTTGGCGTTGCCGGTGAAGATCTTGATGTCCTTGCCGTGAGAAATCATGATGTTAAACCTCTCGCTTTCTGTCCGTTATGGAATATTTTTTCGACCGCTGCCGGTCATGGCATACCTGTTAAAAAACAAACAAAAAGCGCCGCCACATCGCCCTTACCGCCGGTCAGAGCGGTCTTTTGCGATACAGACGGCGCACGCCTCGGCAGAGGAAGCGCACACACAGCAGCTATTGGCTTTTACACAGTCCAACCGATCCATTGGCCCTTCCTCCCCTCAGCTTGGTTTGCCTGTCCCTATTATAACAGGCTTTACGGGAAAATCCAGTATTTTTCCCACTTTTTTTGGCAATAATTTTTCAGGGCGGAAAATGCTCATGCAAATCGCCATTTTTTCATGGAAATAGCGGTCATTTTTTGTATTTCTAAGAAAATGCAGGGGTTTTTGCCATTTTCGAGTTGCATTTCCCGTTCTGTTGCATTACAATAGGCAGGTATTTTAGGAGGGCTGCCCTGTATGCTTCACATTGTGTTGGTCGAACCGGAGATCCCCCAGAACTGCGGCAACATTGCCCGCACCTGCGCCGCCACGGGATGCTCTCTGCATCTTATCCGTCCGCTGGGCTTCGACATCTCTGATCGTGCCGTAAAGCGGGCGGGTCTTGACTACTGGCATCTGGTGACCGTCCGGGACTATGATGGACTGGACGACTTTTTTCGGCAGAATCCGGAGGCCGCCGGTGATCTGTGGCTGGCCACCACCAAGGCGCCGCAGGACTATACGCAGGCCCGGTTCTCACCGGACTGCTGGCTGTTCTTCGGCAAGGAGACGGCGGGGCTGCCGGAGGCGTTCCGCACGGCCCACTACGACCGGTGCATCCGGCTGCCCATGCGCGCGGAGGCGCGCAGTCTGAATCTCAGCAATTCCGTGGCCATCCTGACCTACGAGGCTCTGCGGCAGAACGGGTTCCCCGGCCTGTCGGGGCAGGGCGAGATGGCGGAGCGCTGATCTGTTTATTCCATACACATACTATTTCAAAAGGAGATGTATCCGTATGAACTACAATAAAAAGACCATTCTGGACGTGGACGTGGCCGGGAAGAAGATCCTGCTGCGCTGCGATTTCAATGTGCCGCAGGACAAGGAGACGGGCGCTATCACCAGCGACAAGCGCATCGTGGCGGCGCTGCCCACCATCCGCTACCTGCTGGAGAAGAAGGCGGCGGTCATCGCCTGCTCCCATCTGGGCAAGCCCAAGGGTGAGTGGAAGACCAAGCTGAGCCTGGCCCCCGTGGCGCAGCGTCTCAGCGAGCTGCTGGGGCAGGAGGTCATCTTCGCCAAGGACATCGTGGGTGAGGACGCCAAGGCCAAGGCCGCGGCGCTACAGGGCGGTCAGATCATGCTGCTGGAGAACCTGCGCTTCGATCCCCGCGAGGAAAAGAACGACCCGTCCTTCGCCGAGGAGCTGGCCTCCATGGCGGAGCTGTATGTGTCCGACGCCTTCGGCACCGTTCATCGCGCCCACGCCTCCACCGCCGGTGTGGCAGCCTATCTGCCCGCCGTGTCCGGTCTGCTGGTGGCCAAGGAGCTGGAGGTCATGGGCGGTGCGCTCAATAACCCCAAGCGCCCCTTCGTGGCGGTGCTGGGCGGCGCTAAGGTCAGCGATAAGATCGGCGTCATCAACAACCTGCTGGACAAGGCCGACACCATCATCATCGGCGGCGGCATGGCCTACACCTTCGCCAAGGCGCAGGGCGGCTCCATCGGCAAGAGTCTGTGCGAGGAGGATAAGCTGGACTACGCCCGGGAGATGATCGCCAAGGCGGAAAAGAACGGTGTGAAGCTGCTGCTGCCCTCCGACACCATGGCGGCGGACGATTTCTCCAACGACGCCAAGCGCCAGGTGGTCAGCACTATGGCCATCCCCGACGGCTGGGAGGGTATGGACATCGGCCCCGACACCATCCGGACGTTCTGCGACGCCGTGAAGGGCGCCGGCACCGTGGTGTGGAACGGGCCTATGGGCGTGTTCGAGTTTGAGAATTTTGCCGCCGGCACCCGCGCCATGGCGCAGGCGCTGGCTGACAGCGGCGCCATCACCATCGTGGGCGGCGGCGACAGTGCCGCGGCGGTGGAGCAGATGGGCTTTGCCGACAAGATCACTCACATCAGCACCGGCGGCGGCGCGTCTCTGGAGTTCCTGGAGGGTCTGGAGCTGCCCGGCGTGGCCTGCCTGCTGGACAAGTAAGCAGCCCTGACGGGGACGCCCGTCCCCTTTACATGGATCGTATCAAAGCAAAATTTGTATCGATAGAATAGTTTAAAGAAGACAGAGGAGTAAACAAGTTATGAATCGCAGATACCGTAAGACCATTATCGCCGGCAACTGGAAGATGAACAAGACCGCCAGCGAGACGAAAAAATTCGCTGAGGAGCTGAAGGCCCTGCTGCCCAAGGCCAAGTGGTGCGACGTAGTAGTGTGCGTCCCCGCCGTGAACATCTCCACCGCCATCAAGGCTTTCAAGGATGCCCGCGTGTCCGTTGGCGCACAGAACGTGTTCTTTGAGAAGTCCGGCGCCTACACCGGCGAGGTCTCCGCCGATATGCTGAAGGATCTGGGCGTGAAGTACGTCATCATCGGTCACTCCGAGCGCCGCCAGTATTTCGGCGAGACGGATCTCATCGTCAACAAGAAGGTGCTGGCCGCGCTGGAGGCCGGTCTGCACCCCATTATCTGCGTGGGTGAGACGCTGGAACAGCGGGAGCTGGGCATCACCATGGAGCTCATCGCCCTGCAGGTGAAGTCCGCGCTGGCCGGCGTACCCGCCGAGAAGCTGCGCAAGTGCGTCATCGCCTATGAGCCCGTGTGGGCCATCGGCACCGGCAAGACCGCCACCGCCGAGCAGGCTGCGGAGGTCTGCACCTTCATCCGCACCACCGTGCGCCACCTGTACGGCGCCCGCATCGCCCGTTCCATCACCATCCAGTACGGCGGCTCCATGAAGCCCGCCAACGCCGCAGAGCTGCTGGGTCAGCCCGACATCGACGGCGGCCTCATCGGCGGCGCCGCCCTGAATGCTGCTGACTTTGTGGAGATCATCAACGCCGCCAATCAGGACTGATCTCTCAGGAGGAAAGGCATGAACAAAACCCCGACAACTCTTATCATCATGGACGGCTTTGGCCTTGCGCCGGCGGCGGATGACAACGCCGTTACGCTGGCGAAAACACCGGTGCTGGACGGGCTGTTCCGTGACTATGCCCACACCACCCTGTCCGCCAGCGGACTGGACGTGGGTCTGCCCGCCGGGCAGATGGGCAACAGCGAGGTAGGTCACACCAACATCGGCGGCGGCCGCGTGGTGTTTCAGGATCTGCCCCGTATCAGCCGCGCCATCGAGGACGGCAGCTTCTTCCGGAACGAGGCCTACAACAAGGCCATGGACGACTGTCTGAAAAACAACGCCAGCCTCCACCTGTACGGCCTGCTGTCCGACGGCGGCGTACACTCCCACATCGACCACCTGTACGCGCTGCTGCAAATGGCAAAGGACAAGGGGCTGCACCGCGTGTATATCCACTGCTTCCTGGACGGGCGGGACGTGTCCCCCACCAGCGGCAAGGGCTTCGTGCAGGCGCTGGCCGGCAAGTGCGCCGCGCTGGGCGTGGGCAAGATCGCCACGGTCATGGGCCGCTACTACGCCATGGACCGCGACAAGCGCTGGGAGCGGGTGCAGATGGCCTACGACGCCATGGTGTACGGCGAGGGCAACCACAATGCCGACCCCGTGGACGCCGTGGCACAGAGCTACGCCAACAACGTCACCGACGAGTTCATGGAGCCGGTGGTCTGCGACAGCGACGGCACCATCAGCGACAACGACAGCGTGATCTTCTTCAACTACCGCCCCGACCGGGCCCGCGAGATCACCCGTGCCATCGTCGACCCCGAATTTGACGGGTTCCAGCGGGAGTTCTTCCCCACCACCTATGTGTGCAACACGGAGTATGACGCTTCCATGCCCAATGTGCTGGTGGCGTGGCCCCGCATCGCCGTGAAGAACGGACTGGGCGAGTACCTCAGCAGCATGGGCATGACCCAGCTGCGTATCGCGGAGACGGAGAAGTACGCCCATGTGACGTTCTTCTTCAACGGCGGCGTGGAGACGCAGTACCCCGGCGAGGACCGGGTGCTGGTCCCCTCCCCCAAGGTGGCGACCTACGATCTCCAGCCGGAGATGAGCGCCGTGGAGGTGTGCGACAAGTGCGTGGAGCGCATCGAGTCCGGCGCCTATGACGTGATCATCCTGAACTTCGCCAACTGCGACATGGTGGGTCACACCGGCGTGCTGGAGGCCGCCATCAAGGCGGTGGAGACGGTGGACACCTGCGTGGGCCGCGTGGTGGAGGCCACCCTGAAGATGGGCGGCATTGCCATGGTCACTGCCGACCACGGCAACGCCGAGGACATGAAGCAGCCTGACGGCAGCCCCATGACCGCCCACACCACCAACCTCGTACCCTTCATCCTCTGCGGCGCCGGCACCGAGCTGCGTCCGGGCCGTCTGGCGGACATCGCCCCCACCATTCTGGATGTGATGGGCCTTGCCTGCCCGGAGGAGATGGACGGCAAGACACTGATCGTCAAATAAGGCAGCGTTCGCTTTGTATGAACAGCAGACCCCGAAGCGGCGCTTCGGGGTCTCGTTATAAGGAGATATACCCATGAATATCACAGTTATCGGCTGCGGGCGGTGGGGTTCCCTCATCACATGGTACCTCGACCACATCGGCCACCGCGTCACCCTGTACGGGCGCAGCACCTCCCCCAAGATGCAGGCGTTTCTCGCCACCCGGCAGAACGATCTGCTGACGCTGCCGGAGTCTGTGGCGCTGTCCACCGACCTCGCTGCCGCGCTGGACGGTGCGGAGACGGTCATCATCTCTATCGGCTCCCAGAATCTGCGGAGCCTGCTGGGTCAGCCGGAGCTGCAAGCCCTGCGGGAGCGCACGGTGGTTCTGTGCATGAAGGGTCTGGAGATGGGTACCGGCGCACGGCTCAGCCAGATCGCGTCCGCGTGCCTGCATCCGTCCAATGCCGTGGCGGTCTGGCTGGGGCCGGGTCATGTGCAGGAGTTCTATCGCGGCATCCCCAACTGTATGGTCATCGACAGCGAGAACGACGCCGTCAAGCGCCGTCTGGTGCAGTCCTTCTCCAGCGACCTCATCCGCTTCTACTACGGCGGCGACATGATCGGCAACGAGGTGGGCGCCGCCGCCAAAAACGTGGTGGGTATCGCCGCCGGTTTTCTGGACGGCTTCGAGATGGGCAGTCTCAAGGGCGCCCTCATGAGCCGCGGCACCCGGGAGGTAGCCCGGCTCATCAAGGCCATGGGCGGCAGCGAGCTGTCGGCCTACGGGCTGTGCCATCTGGGCGACTACGAGGCCACGGTGTTCTCCCCATACAGCCACAACCGACAGTTCGGCGAGGCCTTCGTCCGGGGGCAGGACTACCACCAGCTGGCGGAGGGCTACTACACCGTCAAGGCGCTGATGCTGCTGGGGAAGAAGTACGGCGTGGAGCTTCCCATCTGCAAGGCCGTCCACGACATCCTCTACGAGCACGCCGTCCCCAAGGACGTGCTGGCCAGTCTGCTGCGCCGGGGTCTGACGGAGGAATTCTACGACTGAGGTGCAAAACCAAATGAATAAAAAAGTCTCTGTCTGGTCACAATGCAGGCAGAGACTTTTTTATTCCGGCGAGCCGCGGGCCGGAAACCGCGGCGGTGGGTGTATCCCACCTGAAAGGCGCGTATGAGCAGACTCGACAAATCAAAGATCCGTGCCATGTTCGGCGGCAAGGGCTTCTACATAGCCCTTGCGGTGTGCCTGCTGGCTGCCGGCACCATCGGCTATATCACCCTGTTCTCCTCCGCCTCCCCCGTCAGGGAGCCCGACCCCGTCATCGAGATCAAGCCCGCCCCCGTGACACCTGTCCCCGCCCCGCCCACCAAGCCGGTGATCCAGCCTGAGCCGGTGGAGGTGCCGGTGCAGAAGCCGGTGGTCATCGAGGAGCCGGCGGAGCTGCTGCCGGAGGTAGTCTCCCCGCTGGACGGCACCACCGTCACGGTGTTCAGCATGACAGAGCTGCTGTATGACCAGACCATGGCGGACTGGCGCACCCACAACGGCATCGACGTACAGGCCGAGGAGGGCGCGGCGGTCAAAACGGCGGCGGACGGCACCGTGGTCTCCGTCACCGACGACGAGCTGATGGGCACCACCGTGGTCATTGAGCACAGCGGCGGCTACACCACCCATTACAGCAGCCTGCAAGCCGACGTACCGGTGGCGGAGGGGCAGTCCGTTCACGCCGGGGACGTCATCGGCTGTGTCGGCTCCACCAGCGCGGCGGAGAGCGAGATGGGCCCCCACCTCCACTTCTCCGTCAGTCAGAACGGCAGTGCCATCGACCCCCACGCCTATATCGACGAGTGAAAAAAGAAAGAGGTCTGCGGTGCAGACCTCTTTCTTTTTCACGTTTCAGGATTCCAGCGTCCGCGCGCCGCGGATGCGGCGGTTGAGGATACGGAACACGGAGGATACCAGCAGAATACCCACCGCCAGCGCCCCGGCCACGCCGATGGTCTCCAGTCCCTTGGCAACGGCGTCCATCATGTTGCCCTCCAGCCCCAGACTCATGGTGTAGTACACACCGGCGCCGGGCAGCAGCGGCAGGATGGTGATGACCAGATAGGGCATGGAGGGGCACTTGCGGACCCGCGCCATCACCTCGGCATACAGCGCCGCAAACAGGGCGGCGAACAGGTTGGCGGCGTATATGTCGCAGCCCAGCGCCCCCCACAGCAGGTAGAGCATCCATGTGGCCACGCCGCCGATGATGCACAGCACGCAGCCCCGTCCGTGGACGTTGAACAGGATGCAGAAGCCGCAGCAGCCCACGAACACCGCAATAGCCTGCGCCAGCGGGTGCCAGCTCACCGTGGTGGAGCCGGTCAGACCGTAGACGCCGGTGGTCAGATGCCACGCGGCGGCGGTACCCAGCGCGATGGCCAGCGCGGTGAGGATCACCTGCACCACCCGGATGATGCCGGAGTTGGTGTCGCCGTAGATGATATCCCGCATGGAGTTGGTGATGGGCAGGCCGGGGACAAGGATCATCAGCGCGCCGATGATGGCGGCGTCAGGGCTGTTCATCAGTCCCAGGCCCGCCGCGATATAGGCCGGCAGCGCCATACAGCAGGCCGCAAGCAGGGTGCTGAAGAAGGGGTTGGCCTCCTGCTTGTCCATAAAGTGGGTGATGAGGCCGATGATCAGGCCCATCGCCCCCGCCCACAGGCAGTCCAACAGCGTGCCGCCGAACACCAGACAGAAGCCCAGACCCACCAGCACGCTGCCCAGATAGAACACGCCGGTGCTGTAAGAGCGGCACGCCTTCATGGTCTCCTCCAGCCACGCCATGGCCTCGTCCACGTCGGGACGCTCCGCGCAGATGCGGCGGCTCAGGGCGTTGAGCTTTTCCAGCGCCTCCAGATCGTTGCCGTGGAAGCCGATACGCTTCATGATCATCAGCGGCTTGCCGTTGGCGGCCTCCAGGCTGACGGACACGCAGTTGGGGATAGCGAACACCTCGCACTCCACGCCGTAGGCCCGCAGGATGCGGTGGATGGTGTCCTCCACCCGGAAGGTCTCCGCGCCGGACATGGCCAGATGGTACCCCATGGTAGCCGCCAGATCGGTCAGCAGATAATAGTCCATACAAACAGATCTCCTGTATCAGTTTGCCGGATGCGGCCTTCGCTGCATCCGGCAAACTGACAGTATAGGCGCTTCGCAGGCAAATGTCAACCGTCCATTTGGGTCACAGTTCCCAAAAACAGCGGCAGGTTGGCGTGGGTGTCCACGATCATGTACACGAAGGGGCGATCCAGCACCACGCGATGCACCTCCGTCGGCTCAGCGGCGCCGGCGGCCGGCTCGATAGCCGTAACGGCGGCGGCCTTGGTGCCGTTCTCGTCCAGCTCCAGATAGGTCTTGTGCAGCACGGCGCCGACGTAGAGCTGGTCGTTGGGCGCGCCGCCCATGGCCCGCAGATCCGCCGCCGCGCTGTCAAAGGCGTCGGTGACGCCCATGGCCTTCAGCGCGTCGTTCAGCTTCAGTGAGGAGGACGCCTTGAACCGGGGGATGGCGGCCTCCACTGTGCCGTGCTGGGGATCATTCAGCAGGGCGTGGAGCTTGCCGCCGGTGAGCCCGGCCACATAGTCCGCTATGGAGACGCCCTCATTGGGCAGCAGTCCCACAAAGGCGTAGCGGCCGCCGTCGTAATACTTCATAAAGCCGGTGGTGTTGTCGTCGGACAGATAGAGGCTCTCCTGCGACCACAGCAGATCCGCCGTCTGGCGGGTGCCGTCGGCGGCGGTGAACACCACGCCCTTCTGGATGTCGTCCTTCTCGTAGGGCTTCTCCCACTTGGCGTCAAAGCACACGGCGTTCACCAGATAGAGCATGGTGCGCTGGTCGGGCGCCTGCTCCAGCAGCTTGTCGATCATGCCGTCGGTCTGGTTGCTGACCCAGTGGTTCAGGTCGTTTTTCATGGCCTCGTCAAAGGCGGAGCGGTACACCTCCGCGTCATAGTAGCTGACGCAGTTGTCCAGAAAGCTGTCCTCCACCCGGAAGATGTCCCGCACCCACAGGGAGTTGGCCAGCGACAGCTTGCACTTCTTGGTGTTCTCCGGCAGGCTCATGCGGTAGGTATAGAGGTAGTCGTTGAGAGTATCCCGATCCATGCCCATGGCCTTCTCCAGTTGGGACAGCGTGGTGCCGGCAGCGCCGTTGGCGGTCATGCCCAGCGCGTACAGCAGGGATACCGGGGAGAGCAGCACGCCCTCCTCCTTCGTTGTCTGCCGCAGCAGGGCGGCGGCAAAGTCCATGACAGCCGTGCTGTCGTCGGTCAGGTCGATGTGCGTATTGATGGTGCGGGCGGTCACGCCCTCCGTCAGGCTCTGTGCCGTCAGCTTACTGCCGCAGCCAAACAGCGGCAGCGCCATGCACGCAGCCAGCACCAGCGCCGCGATGCGTTTTCCCATGGGATCAGCTCCTTTCTGCTTGTTCTACTCCTTAGACGCAGGCGAGGGGCAAAAGGTTTCCCTCTCTGTGAAAAAAAGCGGGTACACGCGGGCGGAAGCCCCTCCGTCCGTATGTACCCGCCTCGCCTTACTGCGTCAGACGCTCCAGCGCGCAGTGGGCGGCGGCCTGCTCGGCCTCCTTTTTGCTGCGCCCCTCGCCGGTACCGGCCACCTGTCCGTTGAGCAGGACGCGGAAGGCGAACACCCGCGCATGGTCCGGGCCGGAGGCCCCCACCATCTCGTAGCGCAGGGTCTGATCCGGCTTACGCTGCACCAGCTCCTGCAGCTCCGTCTTATAGTCCCGGCGGCGCTCCTCCACCTGCTCCTCCTGCTCCTTGTCCAGCAGCACGCGGTGGATCAGGTCGCGGGCGGCGTCCATGCCGCCATCCAGATAGACGGCGGCAAACACCGACTCCGTGGCGTCCGCCAGAATGGACGGACGGCGGCGGCCGCCGCCCAGCTCCTCGCCCCGGCCCAGCCGCAGGTACTCGCCAAGGCCCAGATACTGGGCCACCTCGTGCAGGCTCTCCTCGCACACCAGCGCGGCGCGGATGCGGGTCAGGTCGCCCTCCGGCATATCGGGATGCTTGGTGTACAGGTACTCCGCCGTCACGAAGCCCAGCACCGCGTCGCCCAGAAACTCCAGACGCTCGTTGCTGCCGATGCCCGCGCCCCGATGCTCGTTGGCGTAGGAGCTGTGGTACAGCGCGTTTTCCAGCAGCTCCGGGCGGTGAAAGACGTAGCCCAGCTTCGTCTCCAAGGTATGCATATATGCTCCCCCTTCCTAAAAAGACGACCCCGCGCAGGCGGGGCCGTGTCTCGTTTCCTCTATGTCAGATCAACCGAGCTTACCGTTGAGGTAGCGGACGCAGTCGCCAACGGTCTTCAGCGCCGTCAGATCCTCCTCATCGATCTCGCCGATGTCGAACTCCTCCTCCATGGCCATGACCAATTCGACCAGATCCACGGAATCGGCACCCAGATCGTCCACGAAAGAACTCTCCATGCTGATCTCATCGGTGTCGATGGCAAACTGCTCGGCGATGAGGTCCTGCATCGTCTTGAAGATCTCCTCCATTGTCACAGGGTATTCCTCCTTCTTTTTTTCTTCGAATAGAATACGGCAATCCCACCGCAGTGTCAATACCTTTTTGCCTTTTTTATTCGGTCACCATCTGCATCTTGCCTATGTTGGCGGTGATGGCCTCCACAATGCCGCTGTCCGCCACCTGCATGGCCTGCCCGACGGCGTTCTCGATGGCCTCGGCGTTGGAGGCGCCGTGGGCCTTGATGACCGGCTTGGAGATGCCGATAAAGGCGGTGCCGCCCACCTTGTTGGGGTCCAGCCGCGCCTTGAAGGCGTTGAGCCCGGGCATCACCAGCAGCGCCGCCAGCTTCGTCAGCAGGTTCTTCTTGAACATCCCCTTCAGCGCAGAGCCGGCAAAGGAGCCCACGCCCTCAATGCTCTTGAGCATGATGTTGCCTGAGAAGCCGTCGGCCACGATGACGTCGCAGCCGCCCTTGATGGCCTCCTTGGCCTCGATGTTGCCGATGAAGTGCAGGTCGCCCCGCGCATCGGCCTGCCGCAGCAGCGCCAGCGTCTGCTTCTGGAGGTCGGTACCCTTGCTGTCCTCCGTGCCGATGTTCAGAAGGCCCACCCGGGGCTTTGCCACGCCCAGCACCCGCTGGGCATAGAAATTGCCCAGATAGGCGAACTGCACCAGATACTCCGGCGTACACTCGGCGTTGGCGCCGCAGTCGATGAGCACGGCGCTGCCGGTGGTGGTGGGGATCACCGGCGCCATGGCGGCCCGGCGGATACCGTGGATGCGCTTGGTGATGAGGGTCGCGCCGGTGAGCAGCGCGCCGGTGGAGCCGGCGGACACCATGGCGTCGCCGCCGCCGTTTTTCAGCAGCGTCAGCCCCACGCCCATGGAGGTATCCTTCTTCCGGCGGAATACGGTGGCCGGGTCGTCGCACATCTCCACCGTTTCCGCGGTGGGGATGATGGCCGCGCCGTCCGGCAGCTCCGTCAGGCCGCAGGCGCGGACAGCATCCAGAATGGCGGCCTCGTCGCCGGTGAACACGATGTCCGCGCCGAAGCGCTTCTGCGCCTGCAGCGCGCCCTTGACGATCTCCAGCGGGGCGTTGTCGCCGCCCATGGCGTCTACGATGATCTTCATGTCCACAGTACCTCCTGTTTGATGCCCTCCAGGATCTCCAGCGACCGCTGGCTCAGCTCCGCGTTTTTGTTGCGCTTACCCTTGACGCGGTGATCCAGCGGCGGGATGATGCCGAAATTGATGTTCATGGGCTGGAAATCGCCCACCGAGCCGTTGCTGACATACAGACCCAGCGCGCCGATGGCCGTCTCCGCCGGGAAGTCGATGGGCGTCTGCCCGTTGAGGCGGCGCGCCAGCTCCACGCCCGCCAGAAAGCCGCTGGCGCAGGATTCCACATACCCCTCCACGCCGGTCATCTGCCCGGCAAAGGCGATGCGCGGCTCGGCCTTCAGCCGGTAGTAGCGGTCCAGCAGACGGGGGGAATCCAGATAGGTGTTGCGGTGCATCACGCCGTACCGCAGGAACTGGGCGTTCCGCAGCGCCGGGATCATGGTGAACACGCGCCGCTGTTCCGGCCATTTCAGGTGGGTCTGGAAGCCCACCAGATTGTAGATGCTGCCGTCGGCGTTGTCCCGGCGGAGCTGCACCACGGCGTAGGGCTCTTTCCCGGTCTTGGGGTCGATGAGCCCCCGGGGCTTCAGCGGCCCGAACCGCAGGGTATCCTCGCCCCGCCGTGCCATGACCTCCACGGGCATACAGCCCTCGAACACGCTTTTATCCTCGAAGCCGTGTACCTCCGCCTCCTCGGCGGCGATCAGCGCCTGCCAGAAGGCCTGATACTCCTCCTTGGTCATGGGGCAGTTGATGTAGTCCGGCGTCCCCTTGTCGTAGCGGCTGGCGAAATACGCGCTGTCCATGTCCACGCTGTCGCAGGCCACCAGCGGCGCGGCGGCGTCGAAGAAGTTCAGGGTGGTGCCGCCGCCCAGCTTTTCAGCGATGGCCTCCGCCAGTGGGTCGGAGGTCAGGGGGCCGGAGGCGATGACCACGTCCCCCTCCGGGATGGACGTGACCTCGCCGGGGATCATGGTGATATTGGGGTGGCTGAAAATGGTCTCCGTGACCATGCGGGCAAAGCCGTCACGATCCACAGCCAGCGCGCCGCCGGCGGGCACCGCCGTGGCGTCCGCGCAGCGCATAATGAGGCTGTTCAGCCGCCGAAGCTCCTCCTTCAGCAGGCCCACGGCGTTTTCCAGCCCCGCGCCCCGCAGGGAGTTGGAGCAGCAAAGCTCCGCAAAATAATCGGTCACATGGGCGGGGGTCTTTTTCTCCGGCTTCATCTCCCGCAGCGTCACAGCCACGCCCCGCTGGGCCAGCTGCCACGCACACTCGGAGCCGGCCAGTCCCGCGCCGATGACGGTCACATGGTTCATGTCTTACTCCGCTTTCTCCGCAGCCTTTTTTGTGGTCTTTTTGGCAGCGGTGGTCTTGGTGGTGGTCTTTTTCGCCGCCGTCTTGGCGGTCTTCTTGGCGGCAGGCTCCTTCTCCGCGGTCTTGGCGGCGGTCTTCTTCGCGGCGGCAGTCTTGGTGGTTTTCGCGGTGGTCTTCTTGGCGGCGGTCTTGGTGGTCTTCTTGGCGGTATCCTCCGCCGCTGCCGCCGTCTCCGCCGTACCCTCCGCATTTTCCGCGCCGTCGGCGGCCTTGCGGCGGCGGTAGCCCCGCTTGTCCTCCGGCAGGAAGTTGCTGCACGCCGGATTGGCGCAGAAGGGCTTGTTGAAGCCTCGCCCCGCCTTCTTGAACATGGTCTGGCCGCACACGGGACAGTCGTCCTTCACCGGCACGTCCCACGTCATAAAGTCGCAGGTGGGGAACTTATCGCAGCCATAGTAGGTGTAGCCGTTGCGGCTGGTCTTTTTCAGGATGCGGCCGCCGCACTTGGGGCAGCGTCCCGGCATCTTCACCACCAGCGGCTTGGTGAACTTGCACTCCGGATAGCCGGGGCAGGCCAGGAATCGGCCGAACCTGCCGGACTTGATGACCATGTTCCGGCCGCACAGGTCGCACTTCTCCTCCGTCACCTCGTCGGGTACCTTCAGGTACACGCCCTCCATGTCCTTCTCCACCTGCTCCAGATTCTCGTGGAACGGCACATAGAACTGGCGGATCAGGTCCTTCCACTGTACATCGCCGGACTCCACATCGTCCAGCTTCTTCTCCATACGGGCGGTGAACTTTACATCCACGATGTTGGGGAAGCGCTGGCACATCAGGTCGTTGACCACCTGCCCCAGCGGTGTGATGCGCAGGTACTTGCCCTCCTTGATGACGTACTCGCGGTCCAGAATGGTGGACACGGTGGGGGCATAGGTGGAGGGGCGGCCGATGCCGTTCTCCTCCATGGTGCGGATCAGGGTGGCGTCGGTGTACCGGGCGGGCGGCTGGGTGAAGTGCTGCGCCGGGGCGAAGCTCTCCAGCGTCACGCTCTCGCCCTCCGTCAGCTCCGGCAGGGGGGATTCCTTCTCCTCCTTGTCGTCGTCCCGGCTCTCCTCGTACACGGCGGTATAGCCGGCAAACTTCAGGTTGCTGGCGGAGCAGCGGAAGCTGTGGTCGCCTGCGCCAATCTCCACGCTGATGCTGTCGTAGACGGCGTTTGCCATCTGGCTTGCCAGAAAACGGCTCCAGATCAGGCGGTACAGCCGGTACTGCTCGCCGGTGAGGTCGCCCTTGACCTGCTCCGGCGTCAGCGCCGGGTCGGAGGGGCGGATGGCCTCGTGGGCGTCCTGCGCCCCGGCCTTCGTCTTGTAGGCGCGGGTGGACGCGGGGTAATAGCGCTCTCCGTAGCGGGAGCAGATCACGGTCTTTGCCTGCGCCTGCGCCTCGGCGGAGATACGCAGCGAGTCGGTACGCATATAGGTGATAAGGCCCACCGTACCCTCGCCGGTGATGTCCACGCCCTCATAGAGCTGCTGGGCGATGGCCATGGTGCGGCGGGGGGTCATATTCAGCTTGCGGGACGCCTCCTGCTGTAAAGTGGAGGTGGTGAACGGCGGCGCGGGAGAGCGCTGCTTGTCCGCCCGCTTCACAGAGCTGACGGTAAAGGGCAGCTCCCGCAGCTCATCCATGATGGCCTGGGTGTCCCCCTCGCTGGACGGCTCGTACTTCTTGCCGCCCTTGCCGTAGTAATGGGCGGTAAACAGCGCCCCGGCGTGGTTTTTCAGGCTGGCGTCCAGCGTCCAGTACTCCTGCGGCACGAAGTCAGCGATCTCCTTCTCCCGCTCCGCCACCAGACGCATGGCCACGGACTGGACGCGGCCCGCCGACAGGCCCCGCCGGATCTTCTTCCACAGCAGGGGCGAGAGCTGATAGCCCACGATGCGGTCCAGCACGCGCCGGGCCTGCTGGGCGTCCACCAGATCCTGATCGATGTCACGGGGATGCTGGATGCTGTCCGTCACCACCTTCTTGGTGATCTCGTTGAACGTCACGCGCCGGGCCTTCTCGTCCGGCAGCTCCAGCAGGTATTTCAGATGCCAGCTGATGGCCTCTCCCTCGCGGTCCGGGTCGGTGGCGAGGTAGACGGTCTGGCTCCCCTTGGCCGCCGTCTTCAAGTCCTTGATGATATCCTCTTTGCCCTTGATGGGCTTATAGTTGGGGGTAAAGTCCCCGTCCACATCCACGCCCAGCGTACTCTTGGGCAGGTCGCGCAGATGGCCCATGCTTGCCTTCACCTGATAATCCGGCCCCAGATACTTGCCGATGGTCTTGGCCTTGGCCGGGGACTCCACGATCACCAGATTTTTTGCTTTTGCCATAGTTTTTCTATTCCTCCCTGAGTTCTACCGTCCGCAGGAAGCTTCCCGCTCCCTGCCGGCAGACATATCCGTCGATCTCCAGCATGGTCAGTGCCGACAGCACCCGCCGCACGGGCAGCTCTGTCATCACCGCCGCCTCATCCGCCAGCAGCGGACGATCCGCGGGCAGTACCCGCAGGACGCGCTTCTGGTCGTCAGTCAGCGCCGCGCCCTCACCTGCCAGATCCAAAACCGGCCTTGCCGGTGTTTTTTCCCCCTCTTGTTTCGCCGGTACCGGCGTACCCCTTGTCTCATCCGCCGCGCCCTTGGGCATCTCCGGCATGGCTGCCCGGATGGGACGCAGCTTCTGTGGGAACTGCCGCTGGTAGGTACCCAGCACGTCCCACGCCTCCATGACCAGTCCCGCGCCGTCCCGGATCAACTGGTTGCAGCCCCGGCTGGTATCGGCGTTGATGGGGCCCGGCACGGCGAACACGTCCCGTCCCTGCTCCAGCGCGGTATTGGCGGTGATGAGCGCGCCGCTTCTCTCCGGCGCCTCCACCACCAGCACGCCCAGACTCAGACCGCTGATGATGCGGTTGCGCACCGGAAAATGGCTGCCCTTCGGCTCCGTTCCCGGCGGGTACTCCGACAGCAGCACGCCGGTGGCGGCGATGTCCTCATAGAGCCGCCGGTTCTCCGGCGGGTAGATCACATCCACACCGCCGCCCAGCACCGCGGCGGTAAAGCCGCCGGCCCGCAGCGCTCCCTGATGGGCAGCGCCGTCGATGCCCTTGGCGAGGCCGGATACCACCAGGCCGCCCTGCCGCGCCAGCTCATAGCCCAACTGGGACGCAGCCCCTGTGCCGTAGGGCGTACACTTCCGGGTACCCACCACGGCCACGGCGGCCTCCTCGTCAAAAAGCGGCATGGAGCCCTTGCCGTACAGCACCACCGGCGGGTCGTACATATCCCGCAGGCGGCCGGGATATGCCGCGTCGTCCATGGTGACGATAAACTGCCCGTCCTTGGCGCAGTCCGCCAGCACCGTCTCGGCGCGGGTCAGCGACTTATCCGCCAGCGCCTGCGCCTGCTGCTTGGTGACGCCCTCCACCAGACACAGCTCGTCCGGCTGGGCATAGTATACGTCCTCCGGTGAGGAAAAATGCTCCAACAGAAGGAGCTTCGTCCGGTTGCTCAGTCCCGGCGCCGTGGTCAGCCACAGCCAGTATTTCAGCGCGGCCATCCCCTCATCTCCTCTTTTTTGTTCAGCGGTACGCCTCCCACAGCAGCACCGCCGCCGCCATAGCCGCATTCAGTGATTCGCAGTGCGCCTCCATAGGGATGCGCACCGTCCGGTCGCACAGTGCCAGCACCTGCGCCGTCAGGCCACGTCCCTCGCTGCCGATGGCGATGGCGCAGCGGTGCAGCGGCAGCGCCCGCACATCCGCCGTGTCATCCCGCAGCGCCGCGCCGTACAGCGGCAGTCCCGCGTCGCGCAGGCGGACGTGCAGCGTCTCCGCGTCGGTACACCACACCGGCAGACGGAACACCGCCCCCATGGACGAGCGCAGTGTCTTGACGCTGTACGGGTCGGCACAGCCGGTCAGCAAAATCACGCCGTCGCAGCCGAAGGCGTCCGCCGTCCGGATCACCGTACCCACGTTGCCGGGGTCCTGTACGCCGTCCAGCACCACATAGCGCTGCCCCGTCAGCTTCTCCGGCAGGGCGGTGTCCGGCATCCGGCACGCCGCCAGCATCCCCTGGGGCGTCCGCACCGGCGAAATGGACGCCATCACGTCCGGCGGCACAGCCACGCACCGCACCGAAGCGTCCACCCCCTCCGGCAGCGCCACACCGTCGCTGACGGCGAGACTCACCACCTGCGCCCCGTGGCGCAGCGCCTCCTCTACCAGCTTGGGGCTGTCGCAGAGGAATTCCCCCCGCTCCCGCCGGTAGGCGGCGCTGTCCAGCCGGCGCATATGCTCCAGCAACGGATTTTTTCGACTGGTGATGCGCTCCATACGCCCTCCCTGCTTTCCGCGTCAGACAGCGGGGCGCCTACGTCCCCGCCTTGCTCGAATATTCTTTATAATATAGGTGTCGTTTGCCATTGTCAACCTAAAATAAGGGAACGCCCGTGGGCGTCCCCTTATTTTACGCGGTTTTTTATGAAATACAGTGTCCCTTTTGCCGGATAACATCCACAATTTGTGTCACACACTCCCGGCAGATGGCGTCCTCCGGTGCCTCCGCCATAACGCGCAGCACCGGCTCCGTGCCGGATTCCCGCACCAGCACACGGCCCGTTTCGCCCAGCCGCGCCGCCACCGCCTCCACGGCGGCCTGTACGTCCCGATCCTCCCGGGCGGCCTTCTTATCCTTCACCCGCACGTTTTCCAGCACCTGCGGATAGATGGTCAAGCCCTCCAGCAGCTTGCTCATGGGCTTCTTCTGCTCCAGCATGACCTCCATCAGCTTCAGACTGGTGAGGATGCCGTCGCCGGTGGAGGCATACTTGGAGAAGATGATATGCCCCGACTGCTCACCGCCCAGCGCACAGCCGTTCTGTGCCATATACTCATACACATACTTGTCGCCCACAGCGGTCTTGGCGTAGGCGATGCCCTCCCGGTCGAAGGCGCGGTACAGGCCGAAGTTGGACATGATGGTGGTCACCACCGTGTTGCCGGGCAGCTCCCCCGCCTGCTTCATGTGCTTGCCGCAGACGTAGAGGATGTGGTCGCCGGTGACGACGGTACCCTGCTCATCCACCGCAAGGCAGCGGTCGGCGTCGCCGTCGTAGGCAAAGCCGATGTCCAGCCCATTGGCCACCACGAACCGGCGCAGGGCGTCGATATGGGTAGAGCCCACGCCGCTGTTGATGTTGTAGCCGTCCGGCTCGTCGCCCATTACATAGGTCTTGGCGCCCAGCGCGTCAAACACGCTCTTGGCGATGGTCCACGCGCTGCCGTTGGCGCAGTCCAGTCCCACCTTCATCCCCTTGAAGGAGAACATCCCCAGAGAGATCAGGCGGCCCACATACCGGTTCCGGCCGGCGACGTAGTCCACCGTCCGGCCGATGTGCTCCCGCTGAGCCAGCGGGAGCTGCTGCCACGTCTGGCCGAAGACCTCCAGCTTTCCGTCCAGATAGTCCTCGATCAGCGCAATCGTACTCTCGTCCATCTTCTCGCCGGTGCCGCTGATGAGCTTGATGCCGTTGTCGTAGTAGGGGTTGTGGCTGGCGGAGATCATGATGCCGCAGTCGAAATCGTCCACGCGGGCGATGTAGGCAACGCTCG